>Ga0315909_10000116_pt1 | contig 103214 bp, 152 predicted proteins | sample LakEriMetagenome_11_FD_203527 | JGI IMG/M metagenome (GOLD analysis project Ga0315909, IMG submission 203527) | Freshwater fungal communities from buoy surface, Lake Erie, Ohio, United States - Buoy 2 MA125 | ecosystem: Environmental > Aquatic > Freshwater > Lake | place: USA: Lake Erie, Ohio...
TTATGGGGGTTAAATAAATGATAAAAGATATCATGGTTATCCCTTGCGATGAGTGCAAGGGTGCAGGATTTATCTACTTCGGCGATGGTGATACCTACGATGTAGAGTCTTGCGATTGTGTAGATAAAGACGAATTAACTTTAGATTGGAATGAATAAATGAAAGTAACAATAACAACAATGTCTGGAAATACTAGAGATATAAATCTCATGACTAAGCAAGAGGTCTATGACTTCATGCACCTATTCAAGACTACGCTAAATAAAAATCAGCGAGTAAAGATTACTTGCGATCTAATTGGCGTGGATGGATATTTACAAGGCACACACTAGCGTGTGTTATTTTGCTGGTAGTACTATCTAGAATATTGCTGGTAGTACTGCCTAACAAAATGTAGGCACTAGTGATCCCTTGTGTGCTCACTATTTTTTTTCAATTTATTTTTCTCAAACACGTATCGTACATCTGATAAAAATATTCAGATTTTGGTAAAATGAAAATTTTTTCAGATTTTCGGGGAATAGGGTATAATGTATCTATGGGAATATTAGATAACTTTGAAAATGCCTGGGATCCAGAATTACAATTTGAGTCAAACCCTATTCCTAAGACAGACTCTATGGGTAGAGATGCATCTTTGGTAGAAAATGATGGTTTGGCACTAAAAATGTTTGAAGATGCATGCTGCGAAAGTTGTTCTTGTAAAAACTAACAGCATTTGATATACTTAAAATTAGGGGGAAACATGAAAATAATGTTTAGAGCAGAATCCAAGATAGACTTTGAGGTTTGTCCTAGACCTGTACCTACATCACAATATCTCCCTGAATGGTGGAGAAAAGCCACACCCTATGAACCATCTAAGAATGATCCTGAAGGAAAGAAGATGAAGATTAGGGGTCGTGAGACTACTGCCATGATGAAGAAATGTACTCCAATGCTAGATCTTCTGACCGCTGGCTATATTGTTCCGCTATGGTCGGATGTATTGGTGGAGCAGGACGAAAATAATCTAAATATAAGTTGGAGAGTTCAAAAGAACGTATTTGATACACATAATCCATCCGATATAGCGATTCCAGACGGATACAAGCATCAGGCTAAGTATATGAACTATTGGCTTACTAAGTTGCCAAAGGGATACTCTATGCTCGTAATACCACCCATAGGCTATCCTAATAATCCATTTAGGGTTATGCCAGCCATTGTTGATTATGACACTTATCCGATCTCTTTAACTCCCCCCTGCTTTGTAAAAGAAGGTTTTAACGGAGTTGTTGAACGTGGAACTCCAATGATGCAATTAATTCCATTCAAAAGAGATAATTGGGAATCCGAATATAGTTATATGGAACCTGACGAACTTGTTGTTGCTTGGAATCGTGACCTTAAGAACACATTGGTAAATAACTATATAAAGAATTTTTGGCAAAAAAAGAGTTTTAAGTGATTAACCAAGGAAAAGACGTACCAGAAAAAACAATTGTATATTTTCCTCACATTGAGCCAAAACCGATTAGCGACGAAAGAGTAAACTCAATTCTTCAAAAAAATACAAAGAAGAGAGAATGGTTTACTCCACACTTCTATCGGTGTTTGCCATTAACCATAGGAAACCAATACGGATTCTCAGTGGTTTCTGAGTATGACTTTGAGTTTGTATGGGATGGCGGACACAACAAAGAATCCTTGAGTATTTTTATGGGAGAAGAGTTTCAAAAAGAACAACTACATCCTTCTGTTTACTCACATTTTGGACAAGGAATAATTACGGTCAATCTTCCATTTTCTTTGAGAACACCGCCAGGGGTTAACCTCATGACCATTAATCCACCTAACTACGTAATTCCAAATATTACAGTGATGACTGGAGTTGTTGAGTGTGATAATCTACGAAGAGACTTTACATTTAACCTTAAGGTTCAGATTCCTGGAATACGTGTTCAAGTAACCAAAGGTACCCCTATTGCTGCTTTTATTCCTATTCCAAGATATTTTGCAGATCAGTTTGAACTAAAGAATGCAGAAGATGTGTTTGACGAAGAAACCATAAACGAAGAAATAAATGCAACCAATGATGCAAACATACACAGGTCAACGGTTGAATTAGAACTTCCTAATCAGGTTGGAAGATTTTACTTTAAAGGAACAGATGTTTATGGAAACGAATTTCCAGATCACCAAAAGCCTTAACGTATAACCATAGGGTTTTCATCAATAAGATTTTTACTTATTTCTGTTAATACTTTTTCTCGCATTCCAATGTTTTTAAATCTTTCATATTTTTTGGCAAGTGTTGATCTTCCAAAAACCATACGAGATGTTGTTACGCTTTTCATTAACTCAACTAATTCTTTGGACATGTTAAATCTTATTAACTCAATTGGTCTATCTGTAAAAAACTCAATATACATCAATGCATCATTTTCGTTAAATCTAATAATGCCCTTATCTTTCCAGACTTGTAGTTCAAAACTAAAAGGCCTGAACCACTGACCAATATCATATTCTCCAGACATAATAGTTCCGTACTTTAAAAATTCTGAGTTATGAAGATATGGTGGGGTTAATCTTGCTTTTAGAGGCTCTTCTGCAAAAAATATTGTTGTTAGTGGCATAATAAAGTTTGGACCATAATTATAGACAAAAGGTCTTGTTGAAACTATTGGAATTGCAACGTCACCGTTTTTACTAATATGTTTTTTACCATTAGAAAAATCATACTCATACTCAGAGTCAACTGTATTAGAAAAAGTTAGCATCCTCTTGTACATATTGGCAAAAGCAGGACATGCAAATATAGTTTCATCCACATTATCTTTATTCTTTAATTTTAAAAGATTATTAAAAACCGTCTCAGGCTTATTAAACAAAAATGTGTAGTCTTCTGTATCTCTATCAAATACAGGTGCCCAATATACTTTTAATGGTTTTTTCTTCATCTTACTCCTTGTTGCATCTTTCACAAATAATCATACCATGCTTGCATTTTGGTAGTGGACGATAAATATCAAACTGATTTAAATAAAATCTAATTAGATCAGGATGGACTTTTACCATGTCTGCTATCCAGGCAACGCTACGACCCATTGTAACGTACTGATTTGTCAGCCAGTCTTTGTTTTGCCAATCTCTCACTTATACTCTTTTCTTGTCCAAAAGAAATCTCTGTATTGAGCAAAAATATTTGCACCTAGTTTTCTTTTGTGCTTCTCGTAAGACTCTAGATCTTTCTTGTTGTCAATCTCAAGTTTCCACGACTCTCTCTTAAATGGAATAATCTGTGCTATGGGTGTGCCAGCAGGGATAACTCCTTCAAAATCTGGATCCACATAAACAAAAGGAAAGTTAACAATATGCTCTTTATCTGTATCTACTACTCCTTCAAACATCTTTATTGGACTTTTATCTTGATGCATTGGCTGTGTAAATAAACAAGAATATCCTGCAGGAGTAAATACTGCAAAAGGATTTATAAACTTTTTTGCTGCAACACCTTTTTCTGCTTCAGGATAATTAGAAAATTGTTCAAAAACATGAGACTGAATAAATGGAAAATTAATAAGATTACTCCATTGGGTAACCTGTGTTTTTTGATTATCTTGATACTCAAATGAAACAAATATGTCGGCATGCAGCAGTATTGTGTATCCACTTGTTATAGCATCAAAAACTGGGATGCATCTTTTAATGGTCATACCATGAGGATGTTTTTTATCGTTAAGGTATGGGTGAGTTTTTTTATACCATTCTGGTAAAACTGCATTGCTAGGAACTGGATAATATCTCTCATCAATATCATAAAGTTTAACTAATCCAAGCCTATTCATTTCACCAATTCCCAATCGGACAACGAGCATGCAGCAGTTCAGTCTTTAACTTCATAAAACATTTACATTTCTTGCATCTAGACATTTTTGCACTAAAGAACTCACATCCAGAGCAGATTTTTAGGCGGGAATCAATGACAGCATCGCTGGCTCTGGGCGAAGAAGGCTTCAACCAATCACTAAAGGAAACATCATCTGACACTATACAACCAACTTCTCTGGATCGCCTATAACACTTAAATCAACGGTAGTCCATAACTGATGACTCATACTAGATACTATTCTAGCATGCATGCCTGGTATATCCATTACGTATTTATACCCTAGGTCGTTATCCACCTTATTCCAAATACCGCCAGAATAGTCCAATAGAGCGCTATCAAAGACAAATAGGTAGTAAGTCTTGTCTTCACCCAGTTCGGGCGTTGGAGACCAGTCGTGGTCGTTTTTAGCCACACAGATGTAGTAGTCTGCATGGTTATCTTTGATAGATTTCACCATTTCGTCTATGCCACTGTGTTTGCCTAATCTGCTCCCCGAAAATTTAAGGGTAGCATTTTTAATATTATACAAACCAGACTTAATTGAAAAGGTTTCTCCAGTATCTAGGGTAAAGTCTTTAGAGGGAGAGTTTGTTCTTTGAGGCTTCCAGTCATTTGGCATCCCGTTTTCTTTTAGGGTATCAGAGATAAGTTCTTCTAGATATTCCCCAATTGCAGGCAGTCTATATATTGTATGATGAAGCCTTAGTTTTTCCAGAAGGTGGACTTTTAAAATATTTTTTACACTCTCTACCATCTAACCATTGTATCGTAAAAGACTTGATCTGTCAATATAACAAAATGTTACCAATATGTGTACATAGGGCATTTTAAATGCAAGGTTTGTACATAGGTGGTTTGATATCTCTATTTCGGCGGGCTCTAAAAGAAATGCTTTACAAGTGCTGCGGACGCTAAAATTGTCCAACCAACATTAAAGTATATAATCGTTGGAAGAGTTTTTACGGTTGAAGTTAATATGAGAGCCAGGCTTGAAACAAGAGCAAAAACATATAGCCACCAAAATTGAACCCCAAAAAGCAATCCAGGAATAATAATACTTAGTTTTGTACTAAATGCCCAGAACTCAATGGAGTTTGTTTTATTCCAATAGGACTTTTTACCAAGTTGTTTGGTGACTTCTACTATCTCTTTAGGCTTTATCATTTTTCCCCCTTAAAAATCATTGTATCATATTAAATGCTATAATTACAAAATGGCACAACATTCGCTTACTACCTTGAGCAACACATCTGTTACCCGCTTGACTCCAAACGGACTGCATAGCGGACTTGACATTACTCTTCAAAATGTAAACGATACTGGATACATTTATATCGGCGGAACAAGCAATACATCAAGTACTGACTATGGTTTTAGAATTATGCCAAACCATTCAATTTCTTTTGAACTTCCATCTAAAGATGCACTATATGCAATTTCTTCTAACTCAGGAATGAAGATTGCAATAATAAAAACCAGTCTTGAATCTGGTGCGTAATGGCACGGTTTACACATCCAGCATTTGGTGATGCTGGAGGACTTACTACAGAGATTAAATCTTATTCTCCATTATGGTCTGGAACTGGATTAACTTATACAAATACGCCAGCAACTGGATCTTATGTAAAAATTGGAAATTTAGTTATAGTTCAAATTGATGTTTTATTTACTGGTGTTACTAACTTTGGAACTGGTCAATATTCTTTAACAATACCATTTGCTTCAAAATATCACACAGATGTTTATGGTGGTTCAGCACACGACACATTGCCAAACTTAAAACACTACAGCCTTAAGGGTCATTTAATTCCATCAAGTACTGCTATGACTTTATGGCAGCATGCAGGATCTGCAGAAGATGTAGCAATGGATCATGGAATTCCATTTAATCTTACAACGGCAGATAAATTCCACATGTCATTCTCATATATTTGTGAGTAATTAATCTTATATAATGATATAATAAACCTTATGACTCCACAAGACTGGGCAGGACTTACTTTAACTTGTTTAACAATTTTTGGTATTATGGTGGGCGGAGTTAAATTTTTAGTAAAACACTATTTAAGTGAATTGAAGCCGAATTCTGGATCAAGTTTAAAAGACTCCGTTGATAGGTTAGAAAAGAAAACTGACAAACTTCACGATATGATGTTTGAGCATTTGCAAAATCACTCTAAATAATTAGCGATACTTTTTTGATTTCCAATGATTAAGTCTATAATAATCTTTTAATTTTTTATCTCTTTTAATTATTTTTGATGAATACTCTTTAGTCATTGACTCATCTGTTCTTGAATCCCAGTTTTCTCTTTTAAAAGGTATAACTTGTATCAATGGTGTTCCAGATGGGATTATTCCTTGCCAACCCTTTTTAAACATAAAAGGATGTTTTCCAGCATCTCCCCAGCCATCAGTATCAATAACTCCACCTATTGTATAGAATGGAAGATCCATTCTGTTGATTGGGTGTATAAACATTGAACTATACCCTTTTGGTGTCTTTATGCACCATGTTGGTAGCCAACTAAACTCTGAGTCGTCATAACCTTCAATGTTTACAAAGTTATGTTTTCTTGGTTGATTGCTTTGAACTAATTGAGGAGATACGTTTTTATTATTAAGTGCCCACGTAATTTGTGGCTTTCCAACATTGTTTCGGGTTACCTGCATATCGTAAAAAGAAGATATGATGTATCCAGTTGTAAAGGCATCTGTAACTGGCAAACAAGATTTTACAGTTAGGTTGTTTCCAGATCCACCATAGTTTAAAAAATTTTTACCCTCACTATACTTAGGCAAAACTCTGTGCCATTCTGGGATAAAATTAAGTGCTGGTTTTGGTGGGTCTGAATATGTTGCAGCATACTCATCAACTGGATAAAAAAGTATATCGTTTTTGAATATTTTAATTTTATATACCCCCTATAATATATATATAATATATATAATATATCCTACTAGTTAGTTATTTCTTTTCTTTATATATTTTAAGTATACACCATCAATACCCTGGCCTATTAGGATAAAACGGACAATTAGGAATATTGTAATTGTAACAGTTTGATAACAATTTAATATATAACAAAACTTTATAAACTTTAACATTCTCTGGCTATTTTTGATAATATAATGTTATAATCATACTGATTGACCCCTAGGTTGCTCTCTACCCACCCCCACTGCCCCTAGGGGTTAATCCTATTTATTATGGTATAATCAATGATATGTGCTCACCAACAATAGAAAAATTTGGGGCAACCCCAGCAAATATACAGTGGACAGTTGTTCGTGGTGACTCTTCTTCTTTTACCGTTTCGCTTCTTGAAAATGATGAAGTAACAGAGTTTGATACAGAAGGTTGGACATATTCTGCAACTGCCTATGACCCAACATCAGATGTTTTAGACGATCTTCCAGTAACAGTAGATGGAAGCGTTATTACCGTAACAGCACCAGCAGAAACAACGGCAAACTGGGGTACTCAGTATAAAACTGTTGTGTCAGAATTATCTTTTGATTTACAAGCCAAGGTTCCAGATGGAAATTTAACCATTACATGGACCCCAGTGATAGGAACCATTTGTGTTCTTGGAGATGTTACCCCTGTAGGTAGTTTATGATAATTAAAATAAATGATAAAAATAATAAAATTCCTCCAGTTATAAAAATTAATGGAACAATCTTTAAAACAAAAAAATAGGAGATCAGCATGGCAATTTCTAAAAGCATGGATTCTCCAATTAAAAAATCTACCTATGCTTCAAAGGTAGAAGATTCTCAGTATTCAGAAAATACATTATCTTTTTTACCAGTTCCTGGACCCCAAGGACCAGTTGGACCAAAAGGTGATCAGGGTCCACAAGGAATACAAGGTGAACGTGGTGAAAAGGGAGAACAAGGAAAACCAGGTAAAGATGGAAAAAATGGAATTGATGGAAAAAGTGTTCTGTCGCCATCGGAACAACAAATAGGATGGGGATATTATGAAAATATATCACCAATTCAAAAAAGAACAGGTATAGATCAAGGTCAAGATGGTTGGGTTACACTTTATATAAATAATGTTGGAGGAAATACCAACGAAAAATTTTTGCCAAAGGGCAATGTTTCCCTATGGAATTCAACCACAAGAAAGTTTAACTTTAAAACTTTAAATATTGGATCAATTATAACAATTCGTTATAATCTTATATTAACGACATATTCAAACAATACAGAGGTATGGCTAAAAACACTTTTAGCAGAAGACTATAACTCCCCAATTTCTTATGTTGGAAACCTAAAGTATCAGTATGACTATGAGTTCTCTGTTGACCAAAATATATTTATACATGATCAAAAGGTTCAAAATTTTGGTGGTATACCCCAAATAAGAACTGATAATCCTTGCGAAGTAATCCTTGGCTCTGTATACATATCGGTTTCATGATATAATGAAGCAGGAGGAATAATGGCATTTCCAGGTACATATAATTTTAGTTATTATCGTGGTGACACATTTGAGTTTGTGATTAGTCCAAAATCAGCAAACGGCACTACATTTTCTTTGGACTCTTTTACTGGTTCAGGTGCTGAAGCAAACTTTGTCATATCGGATGTACGAGGTTCTGCGGGAGATCAAACAATTGCTCAAGCAGTTGTTGATGATGTTTTGGATACAGTAACTTGCACTATAACTCCAACAGTTGGAAGATCCTTAACTGCTGGTTCATATGTTTATGACGTTGAAATAGTTAGTACCACTGGTACCATTCATACACTTGTTACTGGAACAATAACAGTAACAGACGATATCTCTGGAGCAGTTTAATGCTTTCCATTCCCGTAAATACTGATGATCTTGCAATAATTGCTCCACCAGATATAATTGAGGTTGCAGTTGATATAGGACCAACTGGACAAAGAGGAAGCAAAGTGTTTGTTGGCTCTGGAGAACCAAACGGAATTACTGTAAACGGAACTATATTTGGACAAGATATTTTACTAAATGATTTGTACATAAATGTTTCTCCAGGTACAAATTATTCTTATATGTATCAGTATGTATCAGTGCCAGGATCAAATCAATGGGAAGAAATACTAAGGGTTAATCCAGCACTGCATTCAAGACTTGATACAACAGTTGATTTTTCTTCTGGTACTGCAACTATTACAGTTCCAATATCTTCAATAGCAACAGTTAGCGGATCTCCGTTTACTGCCTCAAGTTTTAATATTCAGCACAATATAAAGCATTCAAACGTAGTTTCATCTTCTATATCAAATGTCCAGGTTTCTGGCTCAAATCTTCAAATAACTATAAAGGCAATGGAGTATAGCGGTTCTTGGCAAACACTGACTGCTACAGATGTTTCTGTTTATCTGTTTATTTCAGTAAACACAACTGTGGTATAATCTCTATGAGGTGAAAATATGGCAGTTGAAACAATTGGCGAGTTAATCCCCACAAAAATACCAGGGTATGCTGATTCTGCTGACATTCAGGCAGCATTAAGAGCATATCATTATGGGTCATATGACTATGATGTTAATGAAACAAATGCATCAAATTTAGTAAGCCCTTCTATGGCATACACAATTAACGACTTGCAAACTCAAATAAATAATATAGATACAATTGGCACTGCTGCCTTAACCTCAAAGGGCGCTTTAATAAGCGCATCTAGTCCTGGGACTGTATCAATTTTGTCAGTTGGAACTAATGGAAAAGTTTTAACTGCTAACTCTGGAACCGCTAGTGGGCTTGAATGGGCAGCACCAGAGGTAACACTAAGTAACTCAATAACTTTCTCCAATAAAACAATAAGTGGACTAAATAATACAATAACAAATATTGGCAATAGTTCATTAGTAAACTCATCTATTACAGTTGATGGGTTTGAGGTTGCACTTGGAGAAAACATAGATTTGCTTCCAAACGTAATTATGCTAATGGGATGTTAAAAAATCTATGATACAATATGTAAATAACGGAAGGATCCACCATGGCAACAACTTATAAAGTTCTAGCGCAGGCAGCACCTAGCGCAACAACAGAAACAACTCTCTACACAGCAGGTGCAGCAGCAGTGGTTTCTACAATTTCAATATGTAATCAGGCTGGAACAGCAGGTACTTATCGTATTGCAGTTCGTCCAGCAGCAGATGCCTCAACTACTCAGAAGCACTGGATTGTTTACGGAGCAACAGTTCCAGCAAATGATTCAATCATGCTTACAGTTGGAATAACCCTTGCTGCTTCAGATTTAATTCGTGTCTATGCTTCTTCAGGAGACATGTCATTTGCAGCATTTGGTTCAGAAATTTCCTAATTAAAGATTGAGGTAATCTATTATGGCAGTAAGAAAAGCAAGTGATTCTAACCTAACAGGTAAAAAGTATAATGATGGTTCTGCTGGCTCAGCAAAAATTGCAGACGTTCCAGAAATTCCATCTATTACTGCTGTATCAAATGTTGGATCAGGACGTGGCTATAACAATGCAGCAGCACAAGTCAGTTTTGCAAGAAATTCAAAAGGTGGAATACCAGCATCATACGTGGTTACATCTGTTCCAGGAGGATTTACAGCAACAGGAGCATCAAGCCCTATAACAGTAACAGGACTTCAGTCAGGAACATCTTACACATTCGTTGTAAAAGCAGTTGGAGGAAGCGGTTCAACCCAAACAGCAAATACCGCTGCATCTTCTTCAGTTACTGCAACTTCTGTTGCTGCACAACCTACTACTGGCACACCTACAAGAACAAATAAAACAACAGTAGTTGTTCCATTTACACCAGCAGATGGTGGTGGAGAAACCGTTACTAGTTATTTAGTTCAAAGTAATCCATCAATTCCATTAACAGTTTCAGGAAGTTCAAGCCCTCTAACAGTTACTGGTAATTTTGCTCAAAACGTATCTTACACATTTAGCGTTTTAGCAGTTAACGCAAACGGAAACTCTACTGGAGGAACATCAAGTGCTCTTACACCAAATACAGTTCCACTTGCAGATGGAGATACATTTAACAGAACAACAACAATTTCACTAGGAAATACAACAACTGCTGATTCAGAATGGCAAGCACTTACAGGTACTTGGTATGCTAATGGATCTAGAGCAGAGACAGTTTCTTCAACTGCAGTTGCAGTAATCACAATGAACAGCAACTGGGGAACAACAAAGGCTGGATCATTAACACCAGGAACAGGACTTGTATACTGGGCAACAGATGCAAATAATTATATGGCAACATATAGTTTTGGAACTGTTGGAACATCAGTGAACTGCGGAGGATATTCATCAAGAGGTTGCTCTGGAAACGGATGTAACCCAGGTGGTTGCTGTACTGGCGTAAGTTATAGTTGTTCAGCAACTTATGTACAGTATTCACCAACTGGTGGATCTGCACCAAGAAACGTTGGTTGTGGATGCGCTAACTGCCAAAATGAAGAGATTTCAAGATGGTCATTCTGCTGCAGTATCGGAGGATTTACTCAATACTATAACGGTTCATGTGGAACAAATGCAACAGTTTCAACTGTTACAAACTACATGAGAACAATTAAGGTTGAGGGTGGTTCAGCAAGCACAATTGAAGACTTCAGCATAGGATCTGGAACTCAAATTGCTCAGTCAGACGCATCAAACAATGCGCCAAAACTATCATCAATGACCGTTGCTACCGCATCTAATGGTTCTGTACAGATTGTCGGTTATCCAAATGATAACTATACTGGTACAGCATACACAACTAGAAACCTTACTCCAACCTTTAATACAAAATCAAATAAGTTTGGTATAATTAAAACTTCTTCTGGAGCGCTAAATCAGGGCAATACAGTTGATGATTTTGAAACAACAGGTTTCTAAAGTAGAGGGGTATAAATGACAGAGAGACGGGCAGTAAAGCCGTGGGATCTTCTTGATCCAACAAAAAAGAAAGTAAGTAAAGAGATTGCGGAAGAAAGAATGGAAATCTGTAAGGGTTGTCCAAGACTTATTCAAGCAACAAAGCAATGCAAAGAATGTGGGTGTATAATGGTCCTTAAGACAAAACTAGCATCAGCATTTTGTCCGATAGGAAAATGGGAAGCCATAGAAACAGAGGAAGTGAAATAATATGACAGAAGATACTGGACCAAAAGAGGGTGTAGTAGGAGACATAAACCCTCCAACAGAAGTTAATACAGCCCCTATTCATGAACAAGCAAGAGCAATTGCCTTTGTTGTTGATGATGAAATTGCAGAGATCATTTTTACCGATGATAGACTGGCTGCAGTGTTTTTAAGCGATCCTACAATAGTTGAGATTACAAGCCTAATGTCTGATCCATTGCTACATCCAGCAACAGGTTGGGGATATGATTCTGATACAAACTCATTTATTGGAAGAGATTCAGAAGACAATGTAGTTTCTTTGCCACTAAACTAATAAATTAATAAAAAAAATACCCCCTAAGCACAAAAGCCTAGGGGGATTTTTTTATTCCCATTAAATTTTAACTAGGAAACTTTTCCATCCACATTCTGGTCTTTGGGGTTATACCCTTCCAAGAAGACCAGTCGTCTCCACCTCTGGACATATAGTATGCAATCTCTGCATTCTTGACTGGATTGAATAGGTCAGCGTTATGGTCCAAATCAAATTTTTCTCTTCTATCTGGGCCAAGACCATCAATCATATTTATCTGAAACATCCCATAGGATGAATCACCAGTCTTATGGTTTCCATTAAATGCTAAAGGACGACCATTAGACTCTTTCTTGGCTATAGCCCAAGCCACAACCAAGTCTCTTCCCTTAAAGCCTACAAGCGACAAAAGTTCTTTTAACTGAACATCTGTTAGATGTGTCATGTTTTCATAACTTTCTAGTTTTTTGGCCTTAGAAACAACTAATGCCGCTTTTTGGGCGGCAGCAGTAACTTCAACGGGCTTAGTTAGTAAATTATTTTTAGAGGTAGCATTTGCATTATTTGCAAAAATAGCAGATGAAACCACCAAAATCATAATCCCCAACCACACTTTTGTTTCTTTCATAGTTTTTACCTCCTAAGAAACGAATGAGACCTTTTTGGTCTCATAATCTAGTATAACACAATCTACTGACAAGTACAACATCAATGTCCGTTTTGTCCCATATGATTATAACAATTTGATAACAAAATATATTATTAGTTATATATGATATAATAAAAGAACTATGGCTACTTATAGAGGGCAAGAAATAAAAAATTCTTACGACGTTGGTTTAAGACCACCAATTGTTAATTGGACTGTTGTTAGAGGCGATACTGCTGCATTTAGAGTTTACACAACAGATGATAACCAAGATCCATTAACAATTGAAGATTGGAATATTCTTTGTGAATTTAGAAGACCAGACGTGGCAGGAGATATTTCTCAAGATTCAGCGGGTACAATTTTTACAATTATTCCAGCACCATCTCCACTAGATGGAGTAGGAGAGTTTACAGTTTCTCTTACTGCTGCACAAACAATTCAACTTCAAACTGGAGATGTATTTGATGTTGAGTTAAGCGATGCAGATAGAGTCTGGACAGTTTGCCAGGGTAAGATGATAATCATTGAGGATGTAACTGACTAATGGCTACTGCTGTAATTATTGATGATTACAGAAAAAGAGTAGCAATTCCAGAACCTGTAAATTATCCAATAACAAGAATAAAGTATTCTGCTCCATTGACTCAGATTGAGTCAGTTCTTCCTTTTAGGGTAAGATTTACAACTATTGGTATTGAGGGTTACTCTTCTTCAAATCCCCCAGGAATTGGAATTCAGGTTATTGGCTTCAGTAACTGGATTATTTAAAAATCTATAATTAATTATGTTATAATACATACATGGCCCAAGTATCAATTGCAAACGTAAAGACCAAGTTTGAGACTGGTGATCGTCCCTCCCAGCAAGACTATGTAGATTTAATTGACACAACTGCGGGACAAGCAACCAATCTTGGTTCTTTTGGTAACAATGAAAACACCATTAGTGATATTACTAATGTGACTGTTTTTGATAATTTTGATGCAACGGTATGGAGAATGGTAAAGTACATTGTCTCCATAGCAAAGACTTCTGCTGGCGATAACAAGTTTTATGCCACAGAGATGACCATTCTAGTTGATGGAGAAGATGTTTCTGTCAGCGAATATGGAACGATAGACAATGATGGGAATATTGGCACCATTAGCGTCTCCAGGGTTAGTAACACGGTTGCCCTCACTGTTACACCAACCCCAGGAATAACCCCTATCACCCTACGTTATGCACGTATTGGGTTGAAGGCTTAACTTAAGGAGATAAAAAATGGCAACAGTCAACAAAGACTTTAAAATCAAAAACGGACTTGTCGTTGAAGGCAATTCAGGTACAATTAATGGCAACACCATTCTTACAGAAGTAGATGGTGATGCTTACATACTTGACCTCATTGGTGGAGAAACACTTATCACATCTGTTGATGCCGATGACTTTACAGTAACTGGTGGAGAACTTACAATTGCAGCAGGTTCAGATATTGCAAGAGATGGTGACATTACATCAGCAATTAATGCTCTTACAACTTCAGATATTGAAGAAGGAACAAACCAGTACTTTACAAACCAACGTGCACTTGATGCAACAGCATCAGCATATGATACAACTGGCACAGCACAGGGTATTGTAGATGCACTTGACACAGACGATATTGAAGAAGGTGCTACAAATCAGTACTACTTAGATTCTCGTGCTCGTGGTGCAGTATCTGCTGGAGATGGATTAAATTACGATGTTAATACTGGTGAATTCACAGCACACCTAGGAAATGGTCTTGAAATTTCTGGTGGAGCAATTAGAATTGATGATTCAATTGTTGTAACAGAGTCAGACCTAACAAGTGCACTAAATGCACACGACGTTACTTCTGGAGTTCACGGAGTTACAGGCAATGTTGTAGGAACAACAGATACACAAACACTTTCTAACAAGACACTTGGTTCAGAACTTGCTGCAGGTGGATTTAAGATTACAAATCTTGGTGCTCCAGAAAATAGCACAGATGCTGCAACTAAGGCATATGTTGATGCAGTTTCTGAAGGACTTCATATTCACGCATCAGCAAGAGTTGCAATACAGGGAAACATCTCAATTGCAAATGGTCTTGAAAATGGAGACACTGCTGGTGGCGTAACACTTGCTACTGGAGACCGTGTTCTTGTAAAGGATCAGACAAATGCTGCAGAAAACGGTATTTACGTAGTTCAGGCTTCAGGTCAAGCACTTCGTGCAACAGACTTTGATACAGCAACAGAAGTAGACAGCGGAGACTTTATCTTCGTAACTTCTGGTACATACGCAAACACAGGTTGGGTACAGACCCTTAAGCCAGCAACAATTGGTACAGATGCACTATCATTTACTCAGTTCTCTGGTGCAGGCACATTTACTGCTGGTAACGGACTTACACTTGATGGTACAGAGTTCTCAATTGATGAAACAATCACAGCAACAAGATCTTATGTTGATACAGAACTAGATGCACACATTGATCTAACAGACGGTGTTCACGGCGTTACTGGTGATGTTGTTGGAACATCTGACTCACAGACTCTTACAAATAAGACTCTTGGTTCTGGAACAGTTCTTAGCGCAAGCATTGATGCTGCAAATACATACACAATCATCAATCTTGAAGAGCCAACAAACAATCAGGATGCAGCAACCAAGGCATATGTTGATGGAGAAATCTCATCACTAAGCACAACAGTTGATAACCTTACAACATCAGATATTGCTGAAGGAACAAACCTTTACTACACAGATGCAAGAGTTGATAGTTATATCAATGCATCTGTTGATACAGACGATGTATCAGAAGGTGCAACAAACCTTTACTACACTGATGCTCGTGCAAAGGCAGAGGCTGCAGCACTTCTAACAAATGCTACAAAGACAAACATTCAGATTACTGCAGATGGAAGCAACAATCTTACCATCACAGCAGAAAATGGCGTAGCAGATTCTGATACTGATGATCTTGTAGAAGGTACAACAAATCTTTACTTCACAAATACTCGTGCAGTAGATGCGCTTGAAGCAGTTGTTCCAAACTTCACAGCAGTTGAGGTTAACTCAGTTGCTAAGCAGATTGCAGCAACAGTTTCTGCCCCAACAGGTGGTTCAGCAGTTACTGCTTACTCATTTGCTAAGGCAGATTATCGTTCAGCAAAGTTCCTTGTTAAGACCGCATACGGCTCACACACAGAACTTACAGAAGTTCTTATTACACTTGACTCATCTGACAACGTTGCAATTGTAGAATACGCAACTGTTGGAACAAATGGTTCATCAATGTCTGTAACTGCAGATGTTGATGGCTCAAATGTAAGACTTCGTGTAACACCAACTAACAATACTTCAACAGTAACTGTTGTTGGTACACTACTAGCATAATTAACGAGGAGTAAGAGATGGCAACAGTAGACAAAGACTTTAAAGTAAAGAATGGACTTGTCGTTGCAAACGGCGGTACATTCGGAGGAACAGTCACTGTTGCCACTCCTACCCTTAATAATCATGCAGCAACTAAACAATATGTAGATGATGCAATTGCTGACTTTAGAGTTCCTGCAGGAAGTTCTTTTCCATCCCCAGCAGAAGAAGGTCAGTTATTTTTTGATGAGATAAGTGAGCATTTATATCTATACATTAATTCTGCATGGAACTCATTGGCATTACTTGATGATACATTAGATCTACCACAGCATATTCACGATACTGCAATTGACGGAACTGGTCTTGTTGTAAGTATTTTTAAAGATGCTGGGTATTACAATGAACCAGGTGATTATGTAGATGCTGGCTACTATAATCAAAATGCTTTTGAGTCAACCTGGGATGGTGGAATTGCAGTTGATAATTTTAATTAATTATCTGGTATAATAACAATAATATACGTTAGGAGTATATAAAATGGCAATAAGAATGCAACAGCGCAGAGGAACTGCACAGCAGTGGACAACTGCAAACCCAATCCTTAATCCAGGTGAAATTGGTTGGGAATCAGATAATAATAAATTTAAAATTGGTGATGGTACTAATCACTGGGCTGACCTTAACTACTTCGTAGACGCAGACACCCTTATTGACGGTGCTCCAGGTCTACTAGACACATTAAATGAACTAGCAGCAGCCATTGGAGATGACCCATCATTCTTCACAACAGTTGCTACAAATCTAACAAACCATCAAAACGATACCACAAATGTTCACGGTATTGCAGACACAGCAGAACTAGCAACAAAGGCTTTTGCAGCATCACTCCTAACTGGTGCATCAAAGTCTAACATCACTATTACAGGTGATAAGAATGGTCTTACTATTACTGCAGAAAATGGAGTTGCGGATTCTACAACAGATGCTCTTACAGAAGGAACTTCTAATAAGTATTTTACAGATGAAAGAGCACAAGATGCTGTAGGAAATGCTGTAGGAACTGGTCTATCATATGATGATGCAACTGGAGCAATTTCTGTAGATATAGTTACAATTGCAACACAAGAATACGTAGATGGTGCAGTTTCAAACGCAGAAGTAGATCAGTCTACTCTTGCTGGATCAGGAATTTCATGGAACGTTGCAACTTCTCAGTTTGATGTTGATACAACAACAATTCAGGCTCGTGTAGCAGACGTTTCAGACACTGAAATTGGATATCTTAATGGTGTTACATCAGGAATTCAGTCTCAGTTAGATGACAAGTTGGCTTCAGCAACAGCATCATCAACATATGCACCACTTGCCTCACCAACATTTACTGGTACAGTAACAACTGATGATCTTATTGTAGATGGTGACTTTACTGTAAATGGTACTAACTTTGCAGCAAGCGCAACATCTATTACAATTGAAGATAACCTTGTTCAGATTGCACACAATAATCCAGCAAATACAGTTGACCTAGGTCTTGTTGTTGGATATAATGACGGTACTGCAAAACATGCTGGTCTTGTAAAAGACACATCTGCAAGCACATGGAAACTATTTAAGGGTGTAACTACAGAACCAGCAACAACAGTTGACTTTACCCAAGGATCTCTTGATGATCTTGCAGTAGCAGGTCTTGCAGCCTCATCAATCACATTAGGTGGTCTTGATGTTGCTACAGAATCATATGTAGATAGTGCAGTTAGCAACGCAGAGGTTGACCAGTCTACTCTTGCTGGCGTTGGAATTTCATGGAATGTTGGAACAAGTCAGTTTGACCTTGATACAGTAGCAACAACACTTGGTGGTACTGGCCTAACAGGGTTTACTGCAGGAGATATGATTTATGCTTCAGCAACAGATACTCTTGCTAAACTTCCAAAGGGTTCTGCAAATCAGGTAATGTACATGAATGATGCAGGAACTGCTCCAGAGTGGAGAACAGCAGCAGCAGGTGCAGCATTTAGCGAATTAATGTTGATTGGTGCATAGTACCTTTAAAAAAGTAAAGCACTAACTCTAAACTAAAGATTTACACGCTCTTATTGAGCGTGTTTTTCTTTTTAATTGTATGATATACTTAACACTACTTTGGAATTTACAAAGTACTCAACTTATTTTTGCTATGAAAGGTAAATAAATGTCAGAAACCGTATTCTCTTTTCGTCTTTCAGATGAATTTGTAAATAAATATAATAACACTCCAGCACCATTTGGATTCTCAGATGCAGGGTCCAACTCGTTAGGAGAGATTACATTTATTCGTACATATTCTCGTGTTAAGGAAGATGGAACTAAAGAACGCTGGCATGAAGTTTGCCGTCGTGTAATTGAGGGTATGTACTCAGTACAGAAGAACCATGCTAAGGATAACCGTCTTCCATGGAACGATAATAAGGCTCAGAAGTCTGCCCAAGAAGCATTTCAAAGAATGTTTGAATTGAAGTGGACACCACCAGGTCGTGGTCTTTGGGCATTTGGTACACCTATGACTATGGAGAAGCGTAACTCTGCTTCCCTGCAAAACTGTGCTATGGTTTCTACTCGTGACATTGATCGTAATGATCCTGGTGCATTATTTGCTTGGGTAATGGATGCATTAATGTTGGGTATTGGTGTAGGATTTGATACCCTTGGACAAGACAAGCAAATGTCTATTTATGCTCCTACAGAGCCAGCATCAATCTATGAAATCCCAGATACTCGTGAAGGATGGGTAGAATCAGTTCGTCTTTTAATCAACTCATTTTTACGCCAGAATCAGCCAATTCAGGAATTCAACTATGACCTTATCCGTCCTCTAGGAGCCCCTATTAAGGGCTTTGGAGGCGTTGCAAGCGGTCCACAACCACTTATTGATCTCCATACACGTATTCGTAATGTAATAGGTTCTAGAGCAGGAGAAGCCCTAGACAGTCGTGCTATTGTAGATATTGTAAACCTTATTGGTACCTGTGTTGTTTCTGGAAATGTTCGTCGTTCTGCAACTCTTGCACTTGGTGTACCAGAAGATGAAGGTTTTATTAATCTTAAGAATCCAGAAGTATTTCCAGAAAGAAATTCATATGATCCAGAAAAGCCAGGTTGGGCATGGATGAGTAATAATTCAATCGCTGCTGAAGTTGGAACTAAGTATGAAGATTATGTAGATTTAATTGCAGACAATGGAGAGCCAGGTTTTATCTGGCTTGATGTTGCTCGTAATTATGGCCGTCTTGCAGATGCTCCTGACTACAAGGACACTCGCATTATGGGATTTAATCCGTGTGCGGAGCAGCCATTGGAATCATACGAACTTTGCACACTTGTAGAAGTGCACCTAAATCGTCATGAATCTAAGGAAGACTTCCTCAAGACATTGAAGTTTGCATACCTCTACGGCAAGACTGTAACTCTTATGCCAACACACTGGCAACAGACAAACGGTATTATGCAGCGTAATCGTCGTATTGGTACATCTCTTACAGGTATTGCTGCCTTTGCTGATGAGCACGGACTTCCAGTTATTCGTGAGTGGATGGACGAAGGATATAATACAATTCGTAAATATGATCATTCATATTCAGAGTGGCTTTGTGTTCGTGAATCAGTTCGTGTAACAACAGTTAAGCCATCAGGATCTGTATCACTTCTTTCTGGTGCTACCCCTGGAGTTCACTGGGGACCTGGAGGAGAATTCTATCTTCGTGCTATTCGTTTTGGTAATCAAGATCCAATGCTTCATTTATTCAAAGCAGCGGGGTATAAAATTGAAGACGATTTAGTATCAGCAAATACTTCAGTAGTATATTTCCCAGTTGCATCAGGACACAAGCGTTCTGAAAAACAAGTTAGCCTATTTGAAAAAATTGGTTTGGCAGCAACTGCTCAGAAGTACTGGTCTGATAATGGTGTTTCTGTAACTCTATCATTTGATAAGGAAGAAGAGAAGAAGTTTGTTGCTCCAGCACTCAATATGTACGAGGGACAACTCAAGGCAGTATCATTCCTTCCAATGGGCAACAAGACTTATCCACAGCAACCTTATACAGAAATTACAAGAGAAGAATACAATGCATACGTAGGTAAGATTGGAAAGATTGACTGGTCTGCTATTTATGATGGTATTGAAAATCTTGAGGCAGCAGGAGAAGCATATTGCTCAACTGATGCATGTGAGATTAAGTTTTACTAGTCTTTAGCCTGCTATAATAAGAGGATAGGAGAACAATGTCTATTCCATCAAATTTATATGCAGAAAAAGTATTTGCGGAACACCCCATAGGTCTTTGGTCATTAGATGATAAGTTAGACTACTTAAGTTTAATTAATGAGTCACAAAGAGAGATTGATGTAGAATGGGATATTTCTGGTGGCATATCGTACTCAGGAACAGCAATAACTGGTGAACCTTTTATAGATAGCCCAACAACAGTTCTTGAGGGTGATGTCCCGTCTGGAGACACAAACGATATTATTGTTGTTAGTCCAAACCTAGTTAATTTTAATTCACTAAATCAAGATTTTGGAAGTTTTTGTGTTGGATCTTATGTATTTTCGGATAGTGCATACATGCAATCAATTTCTATTGGATATGAATATACAGACCCAGATACATTAGCAAATATTTCTAATATGAAAACTTTTGAAACAAATTCAACACAGGCTTGGCTTTTTGTTTCTGAAACATTTGAAACGCCAGATATTGATGCTGAGTTTAGAGTTGTTTTAAAAATAACAACAAACTCTGGTGCGGTAACAACAGAAGCATATAGGTTTTATGTAAATGGAATAACTGCTGGTCAGTGGTCAGAAGAGTTTAATGTAACATCTTTAGGTGTACACTCAACAAGCATTCCGTCAGAAATTGCTATATATGGTGGACAACAAGGAATAGTAGTGGAACCATATGGAATCTCTGATGAAAATGGATATTACATAAATTCTAATGGCTTGCTTGCAAGAAATACAAGTATTCCAATGGTTTATGGTTCAACAAATGTAACAAAGGTTTTACCATCAGATAACGCTTCTATAATTGTGCCTGGCAAAGGATTTTTAAATAAAAAAGGTCAATACCTTGACTATACAGTTGAATTTTGGGCAAGAATAAATTCAAGTGCAACTACGGATAAAAGAATTTTTGGTCCAATAGGCTCATCAGATGGTTTGTATGTAAATAATGGTTTTCTTACTTTTGCAATTGGAAACGTTTTTGGTTCTCATTTTGTTGGAGAATGGTTTAGGCCAATGCTTATTCAGATTAGATTAATTCGTGACTCAGCATCAGTATTAATTAATGGAGAACAAGTTATTTCTTTTATTATAGACACAGACAATCTTTCTTTGCCAAACGAACTTGATAGTCAAAATAAAAATCAAGACTGGTTAGGGTTTTATGCGTATAATGATGTTGATCCGTTTGAAATTGACTGTGTAGCCATATACCCTTATCAGGTGCCAATCAATGTTGCAAAGCGTAGACTGGTATATGGTCAAGCAGTTTTGCCAACACAAGCAATTAACTCTTCTTATAATGGAACATCAGTTTTTATTGATTACCCATTTGCTGGTTACACAGCAAATTACTCTTATCCTAATTTTGCACAATGGTCACAAGGAAACTTTGACAATATTGCAACAACGTCATCATACTTGACTCTTCCAAATTATAGTTTGCCTGAAATAGTTACTGGAACAAAGTCACTAAATGATTTTTATCTAGATAATCAAGACATACAATCTGAAGATTATAAGTTTACAACTTTTCATCCAAACTCTGAATGGGACAATAATCACTCATATATTAATTTTAATTCTTTTAATGTTTTAAATGATGAGGTCCATGCTGTTTTTGGAATATTTAGTTCTGATAGTTTATCTTCAGAAGAAACACTGTTTAAGATTTATAATTCTGTAACTGGAAACTTTTTTGGTGTAAGAAAAAATAATGACCAGATATATTATTATCTTGTATATAATGGAATTGAAGAAGAAATATATACATCAGATGAAATCATTTCGGATGAAAAATTTTCAGTTGGTTTTATCATAGAAGATTTGGTTAATGTTTTTGGTGGAAATGTTTCAACATTTTTTGGAAATAGAAATGGTTTAAAACTTTATGTCGCAGGAGAAGATAATCCACAGTATTCTTTTACTGGAAAAATGTATTCTTTTGGTTTTTCTACAAAGTTTAACTCAAGAATAATTAAAGATCATTTTGATGATAATGGAATTGCTTTGCTATCTTCTTCTCAGGATTTACTTGATCATACAGCAAGTTATACCCTTGTTCCAATTGAAGAGTATGGTTCTTTTTATTTTGATATTTCTTCATACGGGTATTGGGAAGACTATCAACCATTATCATATTTTGGAAAAAATATTAAAAATAAAAATGGTACAGAATATTATGATTTAGATTTTTTACAGTTTAACATTGACTATCCATCAACATCAATAATTGGAGAACAACTTGTAGAGCCGTATCAGTTTTATGATACAGAAAACGCTTTTGTAAAAACATATATAACTTTTCAATACATAGAAAATGGGGCAAACGAACAACAGGACTATTTTATTTATGAAGAAAAGCCAAATATTGATGGAGTTATTGACATTGACCTATATCCAAATTGGCTAAGAACTAAGTTTGAAGTTATCAATGGAACACTTTTGTATCCAAGTAAAACTATTGATTTTAACGAACTTGCAATTGTTTATCATATTGAATTTTTTGTCCGTGGAACTATTAAGAAATCTTTGCAAATTAAAAAACTAGAAATTGCTTCTCAGTCTTTAAACGATAACTCATTTAATGAAATTGGCACAAAGTTTGGTGTTAAAATGTTTCCTTATAAAAAAACTGGATTGTATTATGACTATAAAACAAAAAACCCATTTAGTATTTATAAAGGAAGCAGTCCGTACCTTTATTTAACAAAAGATTCAGGAATAAAAATTCGTGGAACTTTTGATGCTGATGTAAGTCGTGGAGTTGCAATATCAATAAATGATTCAAAGTCTTCTTCTTATCAGATTAATGCTGCTCAACTTTGGATGAGGTATGACGGAGTATCATTTGACGATAACTCGTTAGAGTTATTTGACATAAGACATAAAAACGATACAATTAAGTTTTATTTTGTTGCAGACACCAATAAAAAAAATCGGGCAACAATATATGCAAAAAGTTTACTAACTGGAGAAGATGTTAGTGGAATTGCATATTATGTAAATGGTGTTTTAGTTAGAGAGCCAAAAATTGGTATTGGAGAGTGGCTATCCCTTGGTATTTCTTTTTCAAATTCTTTAAATTTTGACTCCTATACTGGAGCAATTAGTCTTAGTGGCCCCATGCTTTTTAACAATATTTCATACTATCAGGCAAACAGCCTTCAGCAACTTCAAAGGTATATATCAAGACCGTGGATTAGCGTTAAAAATGATGGAATCATTGATCTAGACTGGCAGTACTGGGTCAACGACTATGTATGGCAAGAGGTTCTTGTTATTTCTTCCTCAAATCTATATTCAACAAATCCAGACGATATTTATAAATCTTATGTAGGAACCAATAAGATTATTGTTGATGATCAAGAGGGAATTTTGTTTGATGATGACAAATTAAAGATATATACCGAGAAAAACTGGCAGTCCATAGTCAAAACCCCAGTGTAATGTGGTATACTGATGGTTATGGATTCATTAATTAACCCTGAAACTGGCGAACCACTAGTAAAAAATGTTCGCAGACAAGTAATTGAAAAGAAGTATAACTGGGGTCTATACGTATATAAGAAATCAAATGGTAAGTGGTTTACTGATGGTAGCGGAAACGTACTTAATATTGAATCTATGCGTAACGACCTTACAAAAATTGCAGAATTAAAGGCAGCAGCAAAGCACTATGGGGATGAGGGAGACGGTGAAGCCGTATTTGTACCTGGTCTTACAAGAATTACAGACGAAGAATATTCAGAGCAAATGGACAGAATGAAGTCTGGATTAATTCCATCAATGAATGATCTTGGTGCTTGGCATGCAGCACAACAAACTCTTAACAAGGCAGGCAAGGATCAGTTTGATGAGTAATAGCGATTATATTGAAGCAAGGCTTGGAACAAACGAAAAACAAGAGAGCCAGTTTAAGAATAGTGATCCTTTTAATAAGTCTTGGGACGAATTAAAAAATCTTGGGGGACTTGAAGATAACTTTAAACGTCGTATAACCAGACAAGTAAACAAGGCAATGACGCAAGAAGGTTATCTTGCTACAAATGGAAACATTGATCTTCTTAGTACCCCTTATCTTGATTCAGCAAATGCTGATCCTAAAGGACTTAAAGATTCTGGATCAAAGGCAATAAACCCTGGCTTAGTGTACCGAAATGGTTACGGACTATTTGATGTAATTACACCACCGTACAATATGTACGAACTTGCTAACTTTTATGATACTTCTTTTGCTAATCATGCTGCGATTGACGCAAAGGTAGAAAATGTTGTTGGTCTTGGTTACCGATTTGATGTAACAGATCGCACAATGATGAGTCTTGAAAATAATTCAGATCAAGCAGCAACCAGTCGTGCTCGTAATCGTATTGAACGAGCAAAGTTAGAACTTCGTGATTGGCTTGAGTCTTTAAACGATGATGATAGTTTTACACGTACAATGGAAAAAATCTATACAGATCTTCAGGCAACTGGAAACGGATATATGGAAATTGGAAGAACGGTAAGTGGGGAAATTGGATACTTAGGTCATATTCCATCAACTACAATGCGTGTTCGTCGTATCCGTGATGGATATGTTCAAATCATTGGACCAAAGGTTGTTTATTTCCGAAACTTTGGTGCTACAAACAGAAACCCATTAACAGCAGATAATCGTCCAAATGAAATTATTCACTTTAAAGATTATTCTCCATTAAACACATACTATGGAGTTCCAGATATTGTTGCAGCGCTTCCTTCACTTATTGGTGACCAACTTGCTTCACAATATAATATTGATTATTTTGAAAATAAAGCGGTACCAAGATATGTAATTACTCTTAAAGGCGCTAAGTTGTCTGCTGATGCTGAAGATAAAATGTTTAGATTCTTGCAGACAGGATTAAAGTCACAATCACATAGAACTTTGTACATACCACTTCCTGGAGATAATGATCAGTCAAAGGTTGAGTTTAAAATGGATCCTATTGAAAATGGTATTCAAGACGGTTCATTTAAAGAATATCGCAAGCAAAATCGTGATGATATTTTAATTGCACATCAGGTACCTATCTCTAAACTTGGTGGATCAGAATCAGGACTTGCAGCAGCACTCTCACAAGATAGAACCTTTAAAGAGCAAGTGTCTCGCCCAGAACAACAGCATCTTGAAAAAATTATTGGAAAAATAATTAAAGAAAGAACGGATATTCTTCAGTTTAAATTTAACGAACTTACTCTTACAGATGAGATCGCACAGTCTCAAATTCTTGAGCGATATGTTAAGAATCAGATTATGCTTCCTAATGAGGCACGTGAGATTTTAGATTTACCACAGGCTGAGCATGGAGACATTCCTCTACAGTTAACTCCAAGACAGGCAGCAGACTCAAGAGCAAATGGAAATCGTTCTAGAGATGCAGAAAGAACAAATAGCCAGTCAGATGGACCAGCAACAGTGTCTGGACGTAATCCGAAGGGTGAAGGCAGAGCGTCTCAATAGTTGAGAAATCTGCATAAACATTTGGTATAATGGAATACGATATGAACATAAATAAGGCTTTTTGGACCACTGATGGCGACAATGTTCGTCTATCAATGCCCTTTGGAAAAGTAGACGTAGAAAAGCGTATAGTCTCTGGATTTGCTTCTCTTGATAATCTTGACAAGCAATATGATATTGTAACAACAGAGGCTTCAATGAAGGCATTTGCAAAATTCCGTGGAAATATTCGTGAAATGCATCAGCCATCAGCCGTAGGAAAAATGATTTCTTTTAAAGAAGAAAAGTATTTTGATCCAGAAACAAAAAAGTTTTATAAAGGTGTTTATGTATCAACTTATATTTCAAAGGGTGCAGCAGATGCATGGGAAAAGGTTCTTGATGGAACCTATACTGGTTTTTCAATCGGGGGAAGAATGAATAAGTGGGACGATGCATATAATGAAGAATTAGAAAAATCAATTAGAATTATTAAAGACTACGATCTTGTAGAGTTAAGTCTTGTAGACTCACCAGCAAATCAGTTTGCAAGCATTATGTCTGTTGAAAAAGTTGACGGTGTAGATGTTATTAAGGGTGACCTAGCAGATGTAGTTGTAGAAAATGTTTTCTACGATGAAGAAACAGGAATTGTTCTAACATCTGATGAAGAAACATACGTTAGCCCAGTAAGTGGAAACGAAATGAAAAACATTGGTTTTGTAGAAAAAAATGACTCAGAAAAAGCAAACATGATAAAGTTCTTAGTTGATAGTGCTAAAGGCATTAATACTTCTAAGATTAACAAGGAGGTAAACCCTATGTCAGAAGATACAACAGCAGTAGTTGATGCACCAGTTGCAGAAGCAGAAGCAGTATCCGCAGAGGTCACTCCAGAGGCACAACCAACAGAAGCACCAGAAGCAGTCGTAGAAGCAGAAGCACCAGTTGCTGAAGCAGAAAAGTCTGATTCTGTTGTAGAAGATAGTGCTACATCTTCAGTAGAAGATGCAATTCAGACTCCTGAAGCACCAGCAGCAGAAGATGCTGCAAAGGCTGATGAAGTAATTGCAAATGCAATTGCAGAAATCAAGGAATCTGTTACTAATGCCTTTGGCGATCTAGCAGCAACAATTAAGTCACTTGGTGATGAAGTTGCTAATATGAAGAAGTCTCTTGATGCCACAACAACTGATGTAAATCAGATCAAGGGTACTTTTAATGAAATTGGAAAGAGAGTTGATTCCGTAGAAAAGGACACCGCTTTCCGCAAGTCTGGCGATCTAGGCGAGATCGTGCAGGAACTGGACTCAACTCCAGTTCAAAAATCCCTATGGGGCGGACGTTTCCTCAAATTCTCCGACCTATATAACTAACATAAAAATCACTAGGAGGTGAACAATATGTCAGAAGATATCGTAAAAAACTATCCAGGTACAACTGAAGGCCATGGCCACACAGGTGAAGGCGCAGTAGCATCTGGTTCTACCGCAGACGCAGCAGCCATTGTTAATGGTCGTGTCGGCGTTATGGGTAACATTGCTGGTGCAAACTACGGTGATGCTCAACTTGGTGTAAACCCAGTTGGAACACCAGGTGGTATCCTATTGCCTGAACAAGCACGTCGCTTCATTGATTATGTGTGGGATGCTACAGTTCTCGCTAAGGATGGACGTAGAGTTACTATGAGAGCCAACACAATGGAACTTGAAAAAGTTAACGTTGGTGAGCGTGTAATTCGTGCAGCAGCACAAGCAGACCCTACATTCACAAATGCAGGCGCAACTTTCTCAAAGGTTGAATTGACTACTAAGAAGATTCGTCTTGACTGGGAAGTATCAACAGAAGCACTAGAAGATAACGTAGAAGGTGGCGCTCTTGAAGACCATCTTGTTCGTTTGATGACTAACGCTTTTGCAAACGACATTGAAGATCTTGCAATTAATGGTACTGGAGCAGGCGGAGACGCTTTCCTTAACATTATGGAAGGTTTTGTTTCAAAGGTACAGGATGGAGACTCACACGAGTCTATCGTAACAGTTACTGATAATAACTGGACAACACCAGTACTTCAGGATATCATCCTTGCAATGCCACGTAAGTATCGTGCAATCAAGAACAATCTTAAGTTCTATGCTGGTACAGATGCATTCCAGGGAATCGTCAAGAACAACGGTACACTTGCTGATGCAATTGCAGAAGCATTTACACCACGTCTTGGTGGAACAGAAGCAATGCGTCAGTCATACTATGACGGCAATGCTCAGACATTTGGTGGAGCACGTACAACTCGTGTTCTCGGTGTTGAAGTTCAGGAAGTTCCTTACTACCCTGCAGGTTATGTAGATCTTACATTCCCTCAGAACCGTGTATGGGGATTCCAACGTGATATCACTGTAAACCGTTTCTACCAACCAAAGAAGGACACAATTGAGTACACAGTATTCGTCCGCTTTGGTATTCAGTGGGAAGAACTTGATGCAGTTGCATTCGCAACAGCAGCAGCAAACTCATAATCGCTGAAACAATTTATAGGGAGGGTAGCGTAAAAACTACCCTCCTTATTCAATTTTAGGAGCAATATGTCATATCCAGGAACACCACAGAATCACACACACGTTGCTGAAGGAGTTATTCAATCTTTAGGAACCCCTGGTGTTATTATTATGGGTCCAAGCGGTTTGCAAGTTAATACTTTGGGAACATCTGGGGCAACGCTTGGAGATACATCTGGACCAAATGCTGTAAATCCATCTGGAACACCAAATGGAATTCGTTTACCACTACAAAATAATTTTGGTAAAGGAAGAAGACGGCGCTAATTCTGGTATAATGACATAGGAGGAACTAATGTCTATTATTGAAGATTTGTCTAAAAAGACTGTTATGGAAATAAAGTCTTATGCAAAGAAGAACAATATTGACCTATTCGGGGTAAGCACAAAGGCTCACATGCTTGAAGTTATTGCTAGTTGGACACCAAAAGAAGAAACAGAAAAACTAACAAAAATAAAAGAAACAGCACCAGAGAAGGTAGCAATATTTTCAGAAAGAAACGTATTCTGGAATGGTGTTGGAGAAGTCGTAAAAGGCTATAATATTGTAAGCAAGGAGGTTTCCGAAAAGTGGCTAACTCATAAGTCGGTTCGCATTGCGACCCCACAAGAAGTAGCAAAACACTACGGTAAATAATAATGATAGTTCTAAGACTCCCACCATTTCCACTAGAAGTAAAGTATGATGTGCCAGAGGCAAATACAGAATATTTTTTATATATTGAAAACGATGATGAAACAGTGTCTGGATCAAACACGCTAACATCAAATTCAAACTCTCAAATTACTTATACTTTAACTGGAGATTTTGTAAAATATGACAACGATTACAATGTAACAATATATGAGTCAGTTGATGAAGAGCCAGGAAATCTTGTAGTTGAAGACATATTAACTGTAGTTAGGCCATATGTCAATCCTAATACACTAGGCACAACTGCTACAGAAATTGCAAATGCTTCATATAATGAAAGAATTGCCAGAGCAATTATTGACTCTGTGGTTGGAACTAGATTTACATTTGAGAAAAAAATACTTGAAACTGTAGGACAAGGAACAGACTACATGCCACTATGGAACTCTGCATATAAAATTAATCAAGTATATGAAAATGGAAAATTAGTTTTTGATATATCTGAAAATATTCCAGCACTTGATGGCTATAATTATTTAATAACAAAAGATACCACAGCAATAGTAAAAGTTGCTACAGACTCTTCATCGTCAGACTCTTTTAATCGTGCAGAAAGAAAACCATTAAAATATAGAGATGCAGGCTCAGACTCATTTTATGCATATGCTCCATATGAAAATTTTGACAATCTATGGACGAACACAAAAAATCCTTCAGTAAGTTTTCCAGAAGGATATGATTATATTTTTGTATATGAGGCAGGGTATAAAGTAATTCCTAATGATATACGTGAAGCAACATTAATGTTAATTGATGATATTGCTTGTGGCAAAATGGATCACTATAAGGCTTACGTTTCAGACTATAAAACAGATCAGTTTAGTTTAAAATATAATTCTTCAAAGTTTTCAGGTACTGGAAATATTTTAGTTGACACCATTTTAGATAAATATATAACAGATCTTCGTACGCCAGGGATATTGTAATGAGTAAGGTATGTGAAAATACCGACTTCATGTTTCCCATGCTTGCGGATGTTTATTACCCAATAGTTGACCAAGGCGCATATGGAAATGTAAAAAAGCAATGGATTCTTGATAGACAATTTGCATGTAATTTTGTTATAAAAGGAACCGCATCTTCTGATGAAGAAGTTAAGCCAAATGTAAATATAACAAAAGAAAGTATTCTAATAGGAAGATCAAAAACGGACATTAGAGTTTCTAGTCAAAAACAAATGAACTCATTAACTAATATAGTTGTAACAAACATTAAGACACATGATGAGCCTACTATATATTTAGAAACTTCAGGACCAAGATCAGGACATTCAACAATATATGAAATAGCATCCATAGAGCCAATTATAGGATTTTTAAATAAAATAGAATACTACAAGGTAATTTTAAGACGTTCCGAAAATCAGGCAACAGATATATGACAAAACTAATAATAAACACTAAACAATTAACTAAAGATATTAAAAATATTATTGATTATTCAGAAGGTTTTTTAGAAGGTGTGCAAAAGGGTAAAAAAAGATTTTTTGGAAATCTTGGAAAAATGCTTGTAGAGTCAGCAAAACAATTTGTTGATTCTAGCGCAAGACTTAACCCTTCAATGCTTCACCATGTTTATGAGTGGCAGCAAACTGGAAGCCCAAATGCAAGATTATTTAATCTTAATTATTTTGTTAATGACTATGGACTATCTTTTAATTATACATTCTCTCAATCATCAACAATTAAGGATGGATCAAACCAACCATTCTATGACAAGGCAAGAATTATGGAACAAGGAATCCCAGTTACTATTGCTCCCATAAGATCAGACGTTCTTGCGTTTGATTATAACGGAGAAGAAGTATTTACTAGAAATGAAGTTACAGTTAATAATCCTGGAGGAGATTTAGTTAAAGGATCATTTGAAAAAGTATATTCTGAATTTTTTACAAAATATTTTAGCCAAGCATTTTTAAAGACAAGCGGTATAATTGATTATTTAGAAAATCCAGTTTTGTACAAAACAAATTTTTCAAAAGGAAAAAATCGTGGAAGACAACTTGGATTACAGGTTGGATATAGTTGGATAGGAAATGCGGGAACACTAAATGGCTAATAACTCTTTATTAAATACACCAACACTATGGGTAAATAAATATCTTCAATCTAAATTAACTAATTTAATAGGCATTGGCGTACCATTTTTCCCTACAACTCCAAGTACAATTGATGATCTTACAGAGCAGTGGATTGTTGTTGATGACCAAAGATATGGATACTCTGGGGTTATGGCAACCTGGGATAGATTATTTAGAATGAATAAAAAAGGTTTTCCCCATATTAAGTGTGAGCAATTAATGTATTATTTTTATGGAACAACAGATGGAGTAACCGAAAAAATGGTGCAGGTACAGGAAGCCGTTTTACGACTTTTAGACAGAATGGATGAATCAGCACAGGAGGTCAATGATTGGTGCTCTAATCGCCAGGTAAACCTTGGTACAGCCACTGTGGAGGATCTTATAGACTGCCAGTTCTACTTCCATAATTTTAAGGTATACCAACTTGAAGAAGTAAGGGATATTATTGATTTTGGAACTGCTCGTACTTATGGCGGAAATAAAATTATTATTGAATTTGACTACCATAGCATAGGTGATATTTCTAACCCTGGCTGGAAGCCAGAAACTCCACCAGCACAAAAAATAACAATTTAAAAGGCTGTTATAATTAAACTTGAGGAAACAGCGCCAAACAACTTAATAACCCTATTTAGGAAAAAGAGGTGAAAATATGGCTAACTATAGTCGTGGTACATCAACTAACATTATCGTTGGTGCAGCAGCAGTATTTATTGCTGACACAACACTAACACCAGCAGACGTAACTGCTTTTGAGTCTTCAAAGACTTACAGAGATACACTTACAAATGATGCTGATTACACCAATGTTGGTTACACAATGAATGGTCTTGAACTGCAGTTCCAACCTGACTTCGGTGAAGTTAGAGTTGACCAGATTCTTGACGTTGCTAAACTTTACAAGCAGGGTATGCAGGTAAACCTTGCTACTGCTTTTGCTGAAGCAACACTAGAAAACCTTCTTCTTTCTTTGGCTTATAACGATGACGAACTTTCAGGAACAAAGTCAACTTCAAACGGAAGAGCATTGAATCTTTCCGCAGGAGATATCGGCGAATGTCCAGTTGAACGTGCTATCGTTGCAGTAGGCCCAGGAACAGGAGACTGCGTAGATTCTTCTTACGTAGAGCGTGTTTACACAGCATACCGTGCACTTTCTATTGAAAATGTTACAGTATCAGCAAAGCGTGACGAAGCATCTATGTTTGAGGTTTCATTCCGTCTTCTTCCAGAAGACACATCAGGTTCATATGGTAAGATCGTAGATCGTACCTGGACACCTGCTTCATAATTTAATAGATTATACGACAGGCCCATCTCTTCGGAGGTGGGCTTTGTTGTTTGGTATAATGAAATAATGGCTACTAGAATATATAATGTACAAAAAATAAAGTTAATTAATGGCAGAGAACTTGAACTTGGTCCATTAAAAATAAAATACCTAAGAGATTTTATGGATTGTTTCCATAAAGTTAATGAGTCAAGTACAGAAGATGAAGCCATATCTATTTTGGTTGAATGCGTAAGAATAGCAATGGAGCAGTATTGCCCAGAAATATCAACATCAACAGAACTTATTGAAGACAACATGGACCTTCCAACTGTATATAAAGTTTTAGATATTGCTGGTGGAATAGAAGTAAGTAGTAATTCAGAAGAAAATGTAAAAGATCAGGCAATAAAGTCAGATGAAAAAACATCATGGAAAGACCTAGATCTTGCTAAACTTGAGTCTGAAATTTTTACGTTGGGAATTTGGAAAGATTATGACCAATTAGAAAGAAATTTATCAATGCCTGAACTAGTAGCAACAATGTCTGCAATTAGAGAATTAAGTTATCAAGAAAAAAAGTTTATGGCAGCAATTCAAGGAGTAGATATTGATTCCCAGGCTGGAGAAACAAAGGGACAAAAAGAATGGGATGACCTAAAAGCAAGAGTATTTTCTAAAGGTGCTACAGATGATTCCAATGATGTTTTGGCACTGCAGGGAGTTAATGCACAAAAGGCTGGATTTGGTATTGGCTTAGGCTTAGATTATGAAGACCTAAAAGACCCTTCTGTTATGCTATAATTAACTTAACCTTATAGGAGGGGTAAAATAGATGAGCACTACCGTAAATGAAGAAAAAACAATCGTTTTGATTGACGGTACTAAGGTTAATATCAGACCACTAAAAATTTCTCTTCTTCGTGAATTTATGAAGAAGTTTGAAGGTCTGGCAAAGGTACAAGATAACAATGATAAGTCAATGACACTTCTTATTGAGTGTGTACAAATTGCTATGAAGCAGTATGCACCAGAGGTGGCGGGGGACATTGCAAAACTTGAGGACATTATTGATCTTCCAACCGTATATCAAATCATTGAAGCAGCATCAGGAATTAATCTAACTGAGTCTGCACTAATTGCACTTTCATCAGCGCAAAACGAATAATTAAATAGGAGGCTTACGGTTAATGGCAGGAGATACTAATACCAATATTTTTATAGGTATTGATACAACTCAAGCCATGGCACAACTTCGTGCCTTAGAAAAAGAGTTAACTGCCCTTAACCGTGCCATGATTACTGGCACCTCAACTGCTGCTCGTGAGCAAGGCAGATATGCCCAGTCATTAATGCACAACGTTAATGCAACTGGACTCTGGACTGCATCAACAATGAAGATGAGCAGTGCTACAGAACAGTTTGCTAATAGTCTTGATAAGGGAAAGTTATCTCTTAAAGAATATTACAGATATGGAATGGCTTCTACAAAAACTTTCGGTAAGTTTTTTGGTAGCGAATTTAGCACTGTAAGTAAGTTAATAGATAATCGTGTAAAAACACTTCAGCAGCAATATGTTCAGTTGGGTCGTGACGCTCAGGGCGCAATGAACTCAATGAGGTTTAGGCCAAAAACATTAAATTATAATGATTTAACTACTAGTTTAATGTTGGCTACTCAACGTCACCAAGTACTAAATAAACTTATTGATGATGGTTCAACAAAACTATTAAACTTTGGTAAGAATACCCAGTGGGCTGGTCGTCAGTTGATGGTTGGTTTTACAATACCATTAGCCATGTTTGCTGGATCAGCAATAAAAACATTTAAAGAACTTGAAACACAGGTTATTAGATTTAAAAAGGTATATGGAGATATATACACAGAAAGTGGTGAGTCTGCAAAAGCACTAAAAGACATTCGTGCACTTGCAAATGAATATACTGCTTATGGAGTTAAAGTTTCAGATACAATTAAAATGGCTGCTGATGCAGCAGCAATGGGTAACACTGGAGAAAATCTTAAAAACATTGTAAGGCAGACTACAGACCTAGCAGTTCTTGGTGGTATTACACAAGAGCAAGCACTTAATACAACAATATCTTTGCAAAATGCTTTTGATATTAGAGGGTCAGAACTTAAAAAAACAATTGACTTCTTGAATGCTACAGAAAACCAAACTGTATTAAGTTTGGAAGATGTTTCAGAGGCAATCCCAAGAGTTGCTCCAATCGTAAAAGCACTTGGTGGAGATGTTAAAGACTTAACATATTTTATGACTGCAATGAAAGAAGGTGGAATTTCTGCAGAACAAGGTGCTAACGCACTTAAGTCAGGTCTTGCATCTTTAATTAACCCAACAAAAGCAGCGACTAAAGCAGCAGGACAATATGGAATAAGTATTAAGGGTATAGTTGAAGCAAATCAAGGTAACTTAAGAAATACTGTAGTTGGTTTTGCAAATGCATTAAAGCCACTGACAGACTTGCAGAGAGCGCAAGTAGTTGAAAAGGTTTTTGGTAAGTATCAATTTGCAAGAATGAGTACACTTCTTAATAACCTTACAAAAGAAGGATCTCAGGCAGCCAGAGTTTTGCAACTAACAACAGCCAGCGCAGAAGAACTTGCAATACTTACAGAACGTGAAAAGAAAACCCAAGCAGATTCTGCAATGAATAAACTTGCACAGGCTGCTGAAAGACTTAAGGTTGCCATGGCTCCAATAGGAGAAATGTTTGCAAAAATGGTAATTCCTATTGCAGAGTTTTTCCAAAAAATTCTTGATAGATTTTCTACTTTGCCAGAAGGTGTTAAAAAGTTTGCAGGGCTAATGATCACTGCAATAGGTGGCATTGGCCCAGTTCTCTTGATGACCGTAGGTCTTGTTGCCAACGGTATTGCAAATATGCTAAAACTGTTTAACTTAATGCGTAAGGGTTATCAGCAACTTGCATATGGATCACAGGATGTTGCACTAAAAACACAATACTTATCACAAGAAGAACTAGAAAATGCATCTATAACCAATGCACTTTATACAAAGCATGAAGCACTATCTGCAGCATATAGATTAGAGGCACAGTCACTTGGTGCATTGATGTCAGTATATCGTCAAGCAAATACATCAATGAGTTCATTTGCAGCAAACAACAGTGGGCTATTTGTTCCAAGAGGAATTGCTCCAAAACGATTTGCAAAAGGAACAGAAAGTGTTCCAGGACCAAGAGGAGCAGGAGATATTGTTCCAGCGATGTTGTCACCTGGAGAATCAGTCATTCCAGCAAAACAAACCGCTAAGTATGGTGGTTTTATTTCTCAAATTATTAGTGATAATGTTCCAGGATTTGCAAGTGGACCAGGATTCTGGACACCACCAAAGGTAACTGGTTCTGCAATATTTGGTCCTGCAGCAAAAGTTTTTGAACCAAAAATAGATTTAACTTCTCCAGGTTCTGTTAGGGCATTAGGAGTTACTAGGTTTAAACCTCTTCCTGGTGGAGATATTGCACAGGTTATGCCAAGATCAAATGTTTCGTCAATGACACCGTTTTTCTTTAGACCAAATGCAAAAGATCCAAAGTTAACTGATGTTTTCTTTAATGGAGATTTGTTGTTTACCAGAAAGTTTAATTCTGTAAAAGACCAAGCAAAATATAATGAAAACTATGGTAAGTTCAAAGCAAAGAACACAAATAATAGTGATGAAATTTTGCTAAGAAATGTAACAGACTTACTTTCAAGAAAAAATGCACAAGATCTAACAGCAAGTAAAATTTTTAGTTCAACTCTTGGTGGAAAAAGAACTAGTGCTGTTTCTTCAGCAGCAAAATCACGCAGAACACGATATATTCAAAAGAAAGAATTCTTAGCATTACAGAAATACTTTAAGGAAGAAGAAGAGTATATTAGAAATAATCCATCAATGACTATGGATGATTTAGTTAAACTTACTGCTCCTGCTGCAAAAATTGAAGGAAGAAGACTTAAAGATATTCTTGCAGAAAAACAAGATAGAGGAATGTTTAGACTTTCTCCAGCACTAAGCCATGGAGAAGCAGCAAAAACTAATAAAAGAAGTGCAGATCAAGATGTAGCATCTAATCTTTTTGAAGATACAAACCAAATGAATCTTGTGTATCTTTATAATGGAAATAGAACACACATCTCTACTAGAAGAGAAGCAGAGTCATTTCTTCAAGAATTAAGATCAAAAAAGAATCCAAATTCTTTTGATAAGTATGGAATGCTTGCTTTAGAAAAAAGAATTAGAGATGGTTTTTATGAAAAGTATAAGACAAGGCAAGATGAATTGCTTATGCTTTCTAATGGAATTTTGTCAGTTCCTGGTCCAAAGGGAGCGGGAGACATTCAGCCTGCAATGCTTGCTCCTGGTGAAGCGGTAATTCCTGCAAAGCAAAGTAAAAAATATAGCGGTCTTATATCTGGAATTATGTCAAACCAAATACCTGGTTTTGAAAATGGTCCTGGGTTTGGTGTTCCAGCATCATTAAGGCCAGGCGGTAAATATACTGACGATTGGGGAGACCCAATAAGCCCAACATCTTCTTCAAATGATAGAGTTGGAAGAGCAATTGACAAATTCTTTGATAAACCAAGAGTTAAAAAACTTGGGGATAGAATTGATAGATTTGCTTCACAGTTAAACAAAACAACACCAAAAGTTGCTCAACTTGGACAAACAGCAACACAAACAACAAAAGATTTTGGAACTGACAAGACAAGAGGTTTTAGAGGATTTATGACTGGGTATTCCAGGGTACCTCAAGTAGATGAAACTGGAGCCAGATTAACTGCAGCACAAAGAACAAATGCAAGACAGGCAATGCGTATGGAGCGAAGTCAAAGAATGATGGGTGTCGGTATGGCAGCCATGATGGTTCCTATGGTAGCAGGAGCATATGCAGCAAAGAATCCAGATAGTGGTGTTGCACAAAACATGGATAAGATAATGATGCTTTCTATGCTTCCTATGCTTCTTCCATTAATTAATAGCCCTATTAAAATTTTAGCAACATCGTTGATTGGTCTTTCAGCAGTATTTAAAATGCAATCAAGTCAAATTAAACAGTCGTTAGTTGATGGTGAAAAACAAGCAAAAGCAATGGTAATGACTACAGAAAATCTTGAGGCTTTAGGACGATATACTCAAAAGGTTTCTGTGGGACAAGTAGCAGCAGCACAAAGAGAAGGAAGAACAAAGGAAATTACCCCAGTCTCAATGGACTATGGAACTAATTTCTTAAACTCTGAAGCAGGAAAACAATTTAAGGCAAATTTTGATAGCACAATAAAAACTCTTGGAGAATCTGGAACTGCTCAAGCAGCAAGCATAGTAGCCTCACAATTAGCAACGGCAGTACAACAGGGTGTAATAACCCCAGAACAGGCTCAATCAATTGCAATTAAACTAACAAGAGATCTAAAAGATGCAAGACTAGAGATGAATGTGCGTGGCAAATTAACAGAAATTCTAGGACCTAATGGAGAAAACCTAGTAACAGATCCATTGTCTGTTCAGGTAAAACTTATTTCAGAAGGAAAAACTTTACAAGAAGCAATATTCTTAAATTATCAAAAAGCAATTACAGATGTAAATAAGGGAATTGGCCCAGACATTAAACTGAATCCGTTAAAGGGTGTTGGAGGAAATCGTGCTAATGAACAACCAGGCGGTGCAATACTTGGTAATCCAATAAACTGGAGCGAAACTGCACAAATGCAAGGTTTGGCAGCAACTGTTGGAAGTGCAAGTTTTATAAAGATTTTAAATACAGTTAGAACTGCAAGAGCAGCAACTGCTGCAGCAACTGCTGGAACAGCAGCAGCAACCGCAGGAACAGCAGGAGCAGCATCACCTGCACTGATCGCAGCAGCAGGATCACTTGCCATAACAAGCACAGCAGAGTGGCTATTAAGAAAGTGGCAACAGGGAGAAGAAAAGAAGTTTATTGCAAAGAATGCAGGAACTCTTGCTGGAATAGTAACCCAAAATATATTGGCTGGACAGCAAGGAATTGATGCAGTAACAAAAGAATATGATGTTGCCCTTGCAAATCTTGAAGTAAAGAAAAAACTTGCAAAAACAGAAGCAGAAAGAGCAGCAGTTGAAGTAGAAATTACAAGAATTGAAGGCAAAAAGGCTTCAGCGCTTGCAACACTAAGAGCAAGCCAAGCAGCACAAGCAAAAACTGCTGCAGACTATATTGACCAAATAGGAACACAAGAAGGCAAAAATAAATATGCTGGAGCATTTAAGCAGCAACTATTGAATAAGTTTAAGGATGATCCATACCAAAAGGCTCAAGCAGAATCACTCACAAAACAACTAGAAGGAACAACTGCAAAAGCACAAATTGAAATAATGACTTTAGTTAATTCTGATCAAATGACAGTGACTCAGGCAAAAGCATTAACAACAACACTTCTTGCTACAGGCGAAAAGAATATTGATAGAACAATTAATACAATACTAAATGTTCAAGGAACAGAAGGCTTAGGAAGACTTGCAACTATTTTGGAATTTATTCCAAATGTAAATAATCAAAAAAATATTCTTTTTGCAATTAAGAATTTAGATGAAGCATCTGCCAACGATATATATTCTGGACTTGAAGAACTTATAAAGATTCCAGATTACATAGGAATTGAAATAGATCTTGAAACACAGAAAGATGATATTCCTACATTAAAGAGACTTGGAAAAGAAGTTGGTTCTTTAAAGAAGGCTTTTCCTAATGGAAAAATTGACCTTAAGGCTTTAGTAGATTTACAACAAAAGTCTGGTGGACCAGGAAATAATCTAACTCTTGATAAAGCAATTGAAAGTTGGACAACTCTTTCTAAACTTCCTAAAGAGTTACAATTCCAAGCAATGATAACTTTAGGAGCATTGAATAAGTCAGACTCTTTTGATACTGTCGTAAATAGAGAAGTTCTTGCTGCATATAGAAAAGCAAATCCAAAAGCAAGAAAAATTACTAAGTCTGCACTTGACTCTTTTGCAAAAAATAATCCACAGATAAGAACAAAAGCAGAAGAAATTGCAATGATTGAAATATTTGGAACCTCTATACCAAGCACATCTAAGTCAGGTGGGGGAGCAGCAGGTGGTGAAGGAACCAAGAAAGATAACTCCTGGCTAGTTGACCTTGCACAAAAACTTAAACTTGTAAAAGATTCATCAATAGATGCTTTAAATCCATTAAAGTCAATCCAAAAATTCCTTAGCGGAGATATTTCTGGACAAGGCGGGGGAAGCGTAAAAAGCAATAAGTCTCTTGACAAACAACTAGGTGCAATTAAGCAAATTGATCAACTTGCTCTTGCTGGCAATGTTGGTGGCTTATCTGATGACTTCCGTGAAATTTTGATGAACATGGACCCAGAACAATTTAATATTTGGGCAAAAACATTATTTAAGGTTGGCAAAGAAGGAAGAATAACTGGACTAAAGCAAGACTTTATTGATATCAATAGTGCATTTAAAACTAATACTATTGGACAATATATTGAAGATGAAAAGAAATCAAATGATGAAATCAGAGATCGTGTTAATGCATATTGGAGATTAACTGATGTTGCTAAGCAGTATAAGTTTACTGCAGCAGAAACACTTGATTTATTAAAGAATCAATCTTTAGTAGGAGATATTGCTAATGGAGTTATTTATTCAAAAGAAGAACTTGAATCTCTTGTTTCAATAAATAAAGAAAGAAGAGATTTACTAAATAGAGAAACTACCGCAAAACAATTCCAAGAAAACTCTCAAATTAAAATGCAAATAGATGCATTTAAAAAGTTAAAAGATTCTGGAATTGAATTTGAAACAATTTTGCAGATTATTGGAAAGTCAGACTGGGCAGCAAATGTACTAGACGCAACTGGAAAGATACAAGATGAATTCCCTAATATGATTAAGTCTGCAAAAGAATATAAGGACTTACTATTTGAATTACAGCAGTTGCAAGAATCTGAATCAGATAAAATGGGACAAAAGTTTGCTGCTGAAAATGCAAAAATTATTGCTAAGGGAATGGCTAGTTTTAGAAAAGCAAATGGAATGTCGGTTGAGCAATATCAAGTTATTACTCAAGAAAGAGAAAATGCAAAGCAGGCATTGCAAGAACAGGTTGACGTATTAAATAATGGATTTACTGTGTTGGACAAACTTGAAAGTTCAATCAATGATTCTTATACACAAAAGAATACTCTTATTGATGAGCAAATATCTGCATTACAAAAGGTTTCTCAAATCAATGAAGAAATTGCAAATCAGCAAAGAGATCAACTTGATTTGGCAGGAGCAATTACCTCTGGAGACATTGCAGCAGCAGCCCAGGCAGCACAACAGTATCGTTCAAACAGAGCAAGAGCATCTGAATCATCGGCTATTGATGCTTTAAATACAAGAAAAGATATTCTTGAAAAACAAAAACTTAAAGATATTGCAGCACTTACAACTACAATTAACGGCATTACATATACAAGGCAGCAACTAGTTGACAAAATTGCATCAATTGAAGAAAATCAAATAAAAGCATTGACTGATGAAATTAATGCAAGAAATAAAATTGTTGAAGCGCATGATCAACAAATTGCAAAAGCACAAGCATTGCTTGAGATTAATGGATATACTCAGGCAGAATATGAAGCAATTAAAACTGCTGTTGATACTGTTAATAATGCACTTGACCAACAAGTTTTAGACATTAATGAAATAATTTCTGCTGTAGGTGGAATTGAAGCAGCATGGGTCAAAGTTGCAGCAGCAGCAAGTGCAGCAACTGGAAAATCCAAAACATCTGATAAAGGTACGGCGACTAATAATGCTTCAAATCAAAGTACTGGAGGAAATCCAGGAAACATTGACGATGTACGTAAAACTGTAACAGAAGATACTGATAAATTAATAAATTCAATAAAAACAGGAGCAGATCCTGGCATTCTTACTGCTGGAGTTATTGCAAATAAAATGGCAGAAGCACTATTGAATAATGCAGAAGCAAAAGAAGCCCTTGGTGGAGCAGCAGGAGTTTTATCATCTGCACGATATACTGGACAGGCAATAGCATTTGCAGCAGAAAAAGCAGCAGCAGAAAGAGCAGCAGCATATGCAAAAGCAGCAAATACTGAGTCATATTATAATAGAAGAACTGGCGGAAGTAGCAGCATGGCATTCCTGGCATCTGGAGGAATGGTACCTAAGTATTTTGCTAACGGAGGATATTCTCGTGGAACTGACACAGTGCCATCTATGCTTACCCCAGGAGAATTTGTTGTCAAGCGCTTTGCCGTAAAGAAGTTTGGTGTTGATAATCTCAGGGCAATTAATGATGGAACCTATCAGTCTGGAAAGTCAACAGTGGCATCAGTAAATAACAACTCCAACTCAGTGTATAATTATGGTATAAACGTTAACGTTTCTAATACTAATGCAAGTACAGATGATATTGCAAGGGCAGTTATTACTCAGATTAGAAACATTGATAACCAAAGAATTAGAGGACAAAGGTAATGGCAACAGTAGCATACATGACTCAAAGAAGGAAATATCAAAGACCTCAAGGTATTTTGTGGTCTGAGAATCCTGGAACACTGGTTGACGGTTTGTATGTTCCAACTGGGTATGAGGTTGGTGGAAACTACCCAGAAGATGCTAACCCAAATCTAATTGATCAGTTCTTAGTTTTATCTGACCATAATCGTAATGAAATGGATTTTACTTCACAAAGAATTGAACAACGTCAAAGAACAATTAATGGAAGAATGAGATCATATCACATTGCAGATAAACTACAAATGTCTGTTTCATGGACTAACTTGCCATCAAGATCACATGACTCTGACCCTAATTTTTCTTTTCAAAATTCAATAACTGATGCAGCCCCGTATACCGCTGACGGAGGAGCAGGCGGATCAGAACTTCTTGATTGGTATGAAAACCACAAAGGATCATTTTGGATGTTTTTAGCATATGACAAATATAAAAATTTTGAAAACACTGATAACCCATATTTACATTTAAATCAATATAACCAGGTTATTGAAGTTTATTTTTCAAGTTTTAATTACTCTGTTGTTCGCCGAGGTGGAAGCAATCATGATCTTTGGAATGTAACACTTAGTTTAGAAGAGGCATAAAATGTTTGTTGATGAAACATTAAAAAATCATTTTGAAACTTCTTCAACAATAAGTTTAAACTCTCTTGTTCTTGTAGAGTGGAACATGAATATGCCAGATAACATATTTAAGGTTGGTAATTATAGGTATCGCCCACAAGAATTAGGTAGCGAATATTTTACATTAATTCAAAGTTTTGATGCAACTGATTCTGGAAACTATTATACTGGAGCAACTGAGTCTAACATTATAGTTGAAAATGGATATACAGATGAAGATATTCCTCAAATGTTTTTATCAGTAAAAGAAAAAGAAAAACTTTTTTACTCGTTACAGGATTGTCTGGCTCCATTTAGACCACGATCTGGAATTAACAAACCACTTTATTTTTCTGGAAGGTATTTGGCAAACTCTGGAGCAAATATGGCAGAAAGACCAAGATACTACATGCCGTCTAGATATGATCAGTTTAAGTATTGGACTTCTTACAGAACAGAATCAAATAAAGAATATGGAATATCAAATACTAGAGTAGAAGACGAATATTATATTTCTGATGCTGTACCATTTGTTGTTTATAAGGAAGAGGTTCCAACCAACCGAATTGTTGTAAAAATGCAAACAAATGTTGGTGATATTGATTTAGGTCCATTTCAAACATCAACCGAAAGCATTGATGATCCTCTGTATGGAGATCAAAACAAAACAGTACCAGTAAAATGGAAAATACAATATTTAAAAAACAACAACTGGGTTGATGCTTATTCTTTTGATCAAAATACATTAAGAGATGATGGAACACCTGCAATTAAATCAGATGGATATATTGAATTAGAGTTTGGCGCAATTATTCCAGAAGAATACCAAGGTATATTTTTTCATGCACAAACTATTTCAAGTGTTACACTTTTGCCATCAGAGTCTATTATTGGCTATACTTATCATGTTATTGAAAATGAAGGAGATGCTGGAACATTTTATATATGGAACGGCTCTGAGTATAAAAATTTTCCAGTAGTATACGGATGGAAACTTGGATCTGAAGCAATAAACAATAATACAGATTTTGTAACAGACTTTACTTCTCCATCAACTTATGTTGATTATGAAAATAATTCAACCCTTTATAGAGAATTTATATATATAAAAGGATTAAGAATTGTTGCTGAAACAATGAACAAGTTTGACTGCACCTTTGATCTTATTGAGATGTCCCCAAGACTTGTGGCAAATATATCAAATAAAGTAATTGACTATAGAATTACAAAAGTTTTATCTGACATAGGAAATACATCTTTACCAGTTGGACAACTTTTGGCATCAACTGGCGAAGTTAATATTTTTGACGAAGACCAATCCTTTAATTATGAAAACACTTCAAGCATTATCAATAAGTACATAAGAAAAAATATTAAGTTTAACTTTTATGAAAATATTCTAAATGTTGAAGGTTTTAACTATTATGTTCCAATTAAGACTTTGTATTCTGATGGAATGCCACAGGCAGATGTAACTGCATCAACTTTAAATCTTAGTTTACGTGATTTTTATTTTTACTTTGAATCAATGACAGCGCCAAGAATTCTTTTAACCAATGTATCTTTAAGTTATGCAGTAAGCGTTTTGCTTGATTCTATTGGATTCACTAACTATTCTTTTAAAAGAACAGAGTCAGATAATGACCCAATAATTCCATATTTTTTTATAGCACCAGACCAAAATGTTGCTGAAGTTCTTAATCAACTTGCAATATCAACACAAAGCGCAATGTTTTTTGACGAATATAATAATTTTATAGTTATGAGTAAAAATTATATAATGCCTTCAGAAACAGACAGAAGTACTGACTTTGTTTTAATTGGTAATAATAATCAGTCTGATGAAGGAGTCATTGAGAATCAATCCTCTGGAAATTTACCAAACATTTTACAGATTTCTTCTAAGGATAAAAAAATCTATAATGATGGAAAAATTAACTATACTACAAGATATATTCAAAGATCATATGGTTCAGTAAGACAATCTAGTTTAATTGATAAAGAAAAAACATGGATATATAAGCCAGTTCTTTTGTGGGAAGTTGCAGGAACAGAAAACACTAAAACTATTAATGAGTTAGCGTCTAGACAGGGTAACTATGTATTAGGCGCAATGCCAATTAATTCAGATATACCAAATGTAGCGCCAACAGTTGTAAATAATATTTTAACTAATAACGTTATAGATCTTGGAGAAAACGTTTATTGGCTTACAAGATATCAAGGATATTTTTATTCTAACGGAGAAATAATTAAATATGATGCAGCAGAATTTAATATTACTGGTATAGGAAATGTTTGGATCTCTAGTAATCAAGAGTATCAAAAATATTTTTCTTCACTTGCATTTAATGGAAAGATCTACCCTACGGGACTTGTTAGAATTTATTCAAAGCCTTATTATGAAACAGCAAACGGGACAACAAGATTAAAAAATGGTGAAGTTGAATCCCACGGAAGAGCACAGTTTGGAACAACAATAAGTAATCATTCATCTGGATTACCGTCGTACTGGTCAAATAATGACTATGTAAGAGCATGCGAAATGAGTTCAAATTATTTATTTACAACAGAGATTGATCCAACCTTACCATCAACAGAAGTAGGATCTGCTGGAGTAAATAACACTATATCAAAACAAACAACCAGAAATGGTGTTATTAAAAATTTTATGGCAGTTTCTAATAAAACAGAAACAACCGTTAACTCCTTTCAGTCAACTCAGTCTGGAACAATACAGTCTTCTGCTTTAGTAATGAATGGCCCTTCTTTTAAAACTACAGAGGTTCCATTAAATTATGTTTCTTATGTTTACAAAAATCTTGATAATGCCTATAGACATTTTGGAACAAGAATGCGTATTGTTGGAAAAGTTGAAAATAATTTACAACGTTTTCAAACTCCTTTTGGTTCAACCTCATACTATCAAGTTAATGGATCAAATCCAAGCCAAAGCGTAACAATTGGAGGCGGATCTGGTGGATTAGCAGTAATGATTAATCCAGAAACAAACAACGGGTATTATTTTGAAATAGTTGCATTAACTGAAAATAACGTTGAATCTTATTTAAATATTAATTCTCAGGGACAAAGTGAAATACAAATTCATAATATTATATTCTATAAGATTAAGAAAGAGTCTGGAAGTTCTAAGGCAATACCAGTTAAACTTTGGGGTGGCCTATCAAGTATTTTAGTAGATGATGGAAACTTCACTGGACAGTATAGAATGACTGGCGAAGAGAATCCAACAGTTTATGACCTATCAATAGAATATGAAAATATCGGAACTAAAAGAAGATTTTATTTATATGTTAACAATAAACTAATTAAGGTAGTTGATGATAATGATCCACTTCCAGTATACAACAACATGGCTTTATTTGTTCGTGGTTCATCAAGATGTATGTTTGAAAATATTTATGCGATATCAAAAAATTATTCTCAAAATACAATATCAACCATATCTCCAGCAATACAAAGAGTTTTTGGTCAAACAGAAAATTCTTCTGCATACGTTAAAGAAACTGGATTATTTGGCGATAACGAAATAAACCTTAATGAGTCATTTAGGAAATATGCAATGAGTGGAGTTGTTCAATCCACTTATTTATCTGGCATAAGTGCCCAACAACCTCCAAAGTATAATATGTACTTTGAAGAATTTGGATCAATCATGAGAGAGTGTTCATACTTTAATATTAAATATGATCGTGCATATCCAGCACTTTATGCAAAACTTTCTCCAACTTTTAACAGAATTAAGGGCTACGTTGTTTCTGGTTTTTACGCAGATTCATATGGGGCAGAATTTTTAATATTTAATTCAACTGATAAATCACTTGTTCTTGATGAAACAAGTGGAAACTATTTAAGAATTCAAGGCATTACATTTACTCAAGATACTACACATACATTAAGCGTTGACGAATATTATAGTAAACGAAGTAACTTGTCTGATCCAGAACTAAAAGGAACATCAGTTGTATATTCTCCATTAATTGAGCAACAAAAATATGACAATATTAAGTTGAGCAGGCTTACTTATGGTAAAAATGATTTTAGCATTGATACCCCGTATATACAAACAGAAGATGATGCTAACGCATTAATGGGTTGGATCACTGAAAAATTGATGACTCCTAAAAAAAATATTGGATTAAATGTTTTTGCAAATCCAACTTTACAACTTGGAGATATTGTTACAGTTGATTATAAAGATAATAATAATGTAAATATGATTTCTTCAACATCTTCAAGGTTTATAATATATAATATTGAGTATTCAAGAAGTTCAGAAGGTCCTTCTATGGCTTTGTATTTGAGTGAGGTGTAATGTGAGATATTATGGACCCATGCATGATGGCGGGGGATATGATGAATCTGATACAAGAATGCTTAGAAGGGCTGGTTTAATATCTAAAGAAGAACAAGATGTTAGAAATGCTCTTGCTGCAGTTCAAGCAGATACTGGGGTAGAGCAAGCACTAGAAATAATTAAACAAGCACAGGGATCAAGTTCAGCCGTTATTCCACAAAGTTATTCTGAGTCTCCCACTTATTATGAGTCTCCTGCACCAGTGCAAAATATTGTTCCACAAAATCAACCAGCACCTGCTCCAGTTGCTGCAACTCCTCCAACCCCAACGATAACTGCTACATCTTCTGTTATAAAAACAATAACAAACCCAATAAAAACTGCAACTCCAGATATTGTTTTATTTGATGATTCCTCAATACCAATAGAAATTATGGCAGATTTAATATTTGAAAATATTGGCGGACAAGAATTAATTAGCATTGCAAGAACAGATACAATTAATGGACAAAAAATATCATACCAGCCAATTAAAAACTTGGTGTCAATTAATCAAGAATATAACCCAAATAACATTGTTGGGCTACAAAAGACATCCGATAAATTTTTTTCTGGCTTTGCAATTAAACTTGAAAATAGAACTCCAACAGAAAGCACTTCTTCCGACAACAATCCCGTGTATATTAGCCCTGAAGGAAATTTAGTCATTGAAAGTGTTAATTTAAACAGTGATGAACAAATTGAAATTGAAATAGCGTTAAGTGGTACAATATATGAGACGGAGATATAATGATAACTAATACTGGTAAAAATATTATAGGAAAATATTTGCTTGGACAGGCACCCGCTTTTGCGTCCTATATAGCCCTTGGATGCGGTTCTAAGCCACTTTTAACTGGTAACCCATATGGAGACTACTCAAACAAAACAAGCCTGGATTTTGAGATGTTAAGAGTGCCAATTTCTTCTAGAGGGTTTGTTAATGAGGATGGGGTTTCAAAGTTAGTTTTAACAGCAGAACTTCCAAGCGAAGAAAGATATGAGATTTCGGAGATTGGTATTTTTTCTGCGGGATCAAATTCGGCAGCAGGCGCATATGATAGCAAGACAGTCCTTGCCTTTACACAGACAGAGAATTGGCAACATCATACAAATTTAGCAACAACCGCTATAGATACGATAACTGAAGCATTAGACTCACCAAATGATGACAACATTATTGCAACAGAAAATATTGTTTTTCAAACCAATGCAGACAATAGTATTTTTTATAAAACCACTCGTGCTGAAAGATATGAAAGATGTAGATTTTTAAATAATATTATTCTCATTAATGGCTCAGATGCAAACCTAACAAAAAGCGTTTCACTAACAAATGTTTCTGGCAATGGAACATTAATTACTTATACAACATCAAAAGATCACAATCTTTCAGTTGGGGATACTGTAACAGTAACTGGAGTAAATCCAGTAAACTATAATATATCTGGTTCTGTTTCAACTGTTCCGTCACCAACAACTTTTACTCTTTTAAGCGACCAAATAGGAAGTTATGTTTCTGGTGGATCAACCACAGTTAAACATTTTTATATTGAAAATGGATCAAACCATATTCACCTCGCTGGCACATTACTTGATTTTGATAAAAACTCTCCAATTGATGAATTAAAGTTAGTATTTTCTATTATCAATAAAGATGGTACTTCTAGTGCATCTCCAGATAATGCAAGAGTTCTTGTTGAGTTTGCATCTTCAGACCAGGTAGATGGTGAGTATGCTAGGTTTGAAGCAGACATAGTAAAGGGAACTGGAGAAGGGCAGTATGACTTAAATAATAATCGTTATTGTTTAGTTACAAAACAATTACAAGAATTATACACAAGCCCCAACTTTACTTGGAACTCTGTTTCTGTAATTAAGGTTTATGCTTCTACTTTTGTTAGCAATACTATTTCAGATGATTTTTATATTGCACTTGATGCCATGAGATTAGAAAATGTTGCTACAACTAATCCTTTATATGGACTAACAGGGTATTCAGTGATAAAAAATACAGACTCAACAACCATTATAAAGTCACCAAACACAACAAGTTTTGTTGAGTTTAGATTTTCAATAGGTGTTTCATAATGGCAGACTCTGGTATTAAAAAAGCAATTATTTTAAACAATGAATTGCCAGCAATTAATCCAGAAACTAATGGATATGAGGTAAGATATAGGGTTGTTTCTGAAGATAAAAACAGAGCATCTCATTGGTCACCATCTTTCGTTGTAGATTCTGGGTTTACTTATGAGCCAGGGTTAATTAGTTTTAATAAGAATGGATCAATTGCAGTATTTTCATGGGACGTTGTGACAATTAATAAAAATTCTAAATATATAAGACAAGCCCATGAATATGATGTTTGGGTAAAATGGGACAGAGGTGATGGAGGGGACTGGATATATAAGCAAAGAATAGATGGAACAGGCATATCTTTTCCAATTCCATCAACCTATTCAATTAACGGAATTGAACAACCAAGCCAACCTAATAAGGTGTCACTAGAAGTATACTTAAAAGGAAATAAAATAACAAGAGATTTTGATACATTGCTGGTTTATGAAGATGGACCACACACGATTTAGTGATATAATGGAGAGATAATGGCTAAAGTACCGCTACCCGAAAGAGGGCAACCACTAGATGTAACATACATCTATCAACTTGCTGAAACAGTAAATGAACTTGCAACGCAAGTTTCTTCAGCAACCTATAACTATACAACAATAAACAATGGAGTTTCTGGAGCACAAAGCATTAAAACTTCAGAAACAAAAATGATTGGTGGATATGTTCAGGTTGCAAATAATGCTACAGTAACAGCGGCATCTGAAGTTTCTTTTTCTTATACTTTTGATGATTTTAAATATTCTCCAATTGTGTCAGCAACACCATACAACATTGGAAATACACCTGCTGGTCAAAATGTTTCCGTAATTTTAAAAACAATTACAACAAGCAAGGTTGAGGGTGTTGTTAGATTTGGTGCTTCTGGAGATTTATCTTTGGCAGTTCACCTAATTATTATTGGTATACCAAACTAAGAAAAACAAAGGGTAGAGATGATTTTTTGCAAAAAATGCAATGGAAGAACTTTTATTGATAGACAGTATACTTCTCAAATGCATGTTGAAACTTATTGTGTTCGCTGTGGTGAAAGAAAGTTTTATCATCCCCCACAGGACAGCAAGGAGGGCAGATGGCTACTGCTAAACGAAAAATACAGAGCGAAGAGTACAATAAGTCCACTGTAATCAAGGGAAACCAAAAAATTTGGTTTTTGAATAATGACTTAGTTAGAATTCATCATAGTTCTAGATCAACTGGAATGGTTTCTTTTTACAATATTACAAAAGATAGAATTGAAACTTGTTTGCGTACTGACTTTAGAAGAAATAGAGAAAGAGCGTATACTATATCAGAAACTGCTATTCTTGTCAATAGGCATAGAAAATATTTACCAAGATTAATTAAATCAGGAACAATACCTCCTCCAACTGGATCAAGAGTTGGCGGTAAAACTGGTTGGCAAGTAAGAGCATATTACTCTGAATCTCAAGTAAAAGAGATCCGTGCTATACTTGCAAGTATACATATTGGACAACCAAGAAAAGATGGATTGATAACAAATAATATGACTCCTACAACACAAGAGTTGACAAGACGCATGGGAGACGGTATACTTACATATACAAAGACAGAAGACGGCAGATTTATTCCAGTATGGTCGGAAAGTATTTAACAATGAAAATAGGTGGGTAATGGAAAACGATTCAACAAAAGTAAACGTAACACTAGGCTATACACTTAATCTAGGTAACTTTCAATCGCTTAGACTTGATCTTGGCGTAGTTGATAGTAAGCGTGATGGTGAAACAACAAATGAGGCTTTTGAAAGAGTCTACAAGTTTGTTGAAGATAAACTAACCGAAAAAATTAATGAGGCTAAGGTAGAACTAGAAGAGTAATGGCTGAGCGCAAAGACAGAATGGCTTTGCTCAGTCGCTACAATAAGTTTTATACGCAACGGTATGAGCGTAAGTCTAACATTAACCTAAACGTTGAACAATGGGCTGCAGATGCATTGGTTGAGTCTTATGGAATTTCTCAATGCTATGATCTTTTAGAATATTATTTTTCTATTGCCCAAGAACCTTCGTGGAATTATTTTGCTTACAATGCAGAAAAAATTCTTAATGGTAAACTAGAAGTAGAAGAAGATATTAAACAAAGAGCAGAACTAAGAAGGAAAGCAAAGGAGTGGCTGAGTGAATAATACAGAAGCAAAAGTAATCTCCGCAGTCCTAGCAGACAAACAACTTCATGTTTTGCTTCAGGCAAATGTAGAAACATTACTTCGTACACATAATGATGTGTGGAATTTTATTAGACTTTATGCAGAAAACAATGGGACAGTTCCTCCAACATCATTGGTTGTAGAAAAGTTTAGAGACTTTCAGCCAGTACAAGGAATTGGTGCAACAAAGCATCATCTTGAAGAACTACAGACAGAGTATCTTAATGACAGCCTAAAAGATATACTTAGATCAGCAGCAGGTGAAGTTCAAAATGGTCAAGGTACAACAGCACTAGAAGAACTAATTACAAAAACATCACAACTAAAAAAGAATACTTCTGCAATTCGTGATATTGATGCAACAGATATTGATTCTGCTATTGCATACTTTGAGCAAGTAAAAGAGCAGCAAGCATTAGGCAATAGAGGAATTAAAACAGGCTTGCCAGGTTTTGACAATTATCTTCCTTCTGGAATTATGCCAGGACAACTTGGAGTCTTCCTTGCATATCCAGGTATTGGAAAGTCATGGATGGCTTTATACTTTGCTGTACAGGCTTGGAAACAAGGTAAGACACCTCTAATTATTTCTCTTGAGATGAGTGAGACAGAAGTTCGTAATCGTGTATTTACAATTATGGGTGAAGGTCTTTGGTCACACCGTAAACTATCAAATGGTGAAGTTGAACTTGATATGATGAAGAAGTGGCATACCGATAGAATTGATGGTCGTCCACAGTTTCATATTATTTCTAATGATTCTGGCGGTGAAGTAAATCCATCAGTTATTCGTGGAAAGATTGATCAGTATAAGCCAGACTTTGTTGTAGTTGATTATTTGCAATTGATGAGTCCAAACCAAAAGGCTGATAATGAAACGGTAAAGATGAAGAATCTTTCTCGTGAACTTAAACTAATGGCTATTAGTGAAGAAGTTCCTATTATTGCTATCTCATCTGCTACACCAGACGATGTAAAAGATTTATCTACAGTTCCAACACTTGCACAAACAGCATGGTCAAGACAAATTGCTTATGATGCTGATTGGGTTTTAGCATTGGGTCGTGCAACCAATAGCGACATTATTGAATGTGCATTTAGAAAAAATCGTAATGGTTTTATGGGAGATTTTTTAGTGCAGTGTGATTTTGATAAAGGATATTACCGATATAAGGATTTTGAAGATGGCAAATAAAGAACTTTATACAGAAGAACAAATTCGTCGTGTACTTAACGGTGCTGGTATTGATATTGAAGCAGAGTTTGGATCTGATTTTATTATTTTTTGCCCATACCACAATAACAATAGAACACCTGCTGGAGAAGTTTCTAAAGACCACGGATTGTTCTTTTGTTTTGGCTGTCAAACTACAAAAAATTTAACTGAGTTAATAATGTTTACTTCTAATAGAACATATTTTGAGGCAGTTCGTTACATTAAAAGTAAAGAACAAGAGTCTGACATAACATCAGTTATAAATAAAACTCTTTATACTCCAGCAGATTTTGTTCAGTATGATGAATTACTTATAAAAAGATTAAATAATCAAGCATTAGAATCACCAAGGGCAATGAGGTATTTTGAGGGTCGCAGCATAACAAAAGATTCTGTGGTAAAATTTAATCTTGGGTATTCAGAAAAACAAGACTCTGTGACAATACCAGTTGCTACTCCAGATGGAATGTGCATAGGTTTTGTTGCTAGAACAATTGAAGGAAAAGACTTTAAGAATACTCCAGGATTACCTAAAAGCAAGATTTTGTTTAACTTGCACAAAGTTAAAACATCAACAACAGTCTATGTGGTTGAATCTTCATTTGATGCTATTAGACTTGATCAAGTAGGTTTCCCAGCAGTTGCAACACTGGGTGCTAACGTATCTGTTTCACAGATCAAACTGTTAGAAAAGTACTTCAATAATGTTGTGCTTGTTGCGGACAACGATGAGGCTGGATCTATAATGAAAGATAAACTAGTTGAAAAACTAGGAAGCCTTGTCACAGTAATACAACTAGATAAAAAATATAAAGATATAGGCGATATGAGTAATGAAGAAATTAAAAAGTTGGAGTTTCAATTTGACAATTCAATCATTGCTATGCTAAAATAAAACATAAACAAAACATATAGGAGAAAATATAATGGCTATTGTAAAGGGACTAAAAAATATCAATGCATTGGTAGATAAGCCCAAGTACGAAAGTAATGGAACAAAGGTTCGTTGGCTAAAGTTAGCAGATGGACAATCAGTCAAGATTCGTTTTATTGAAGAACTTGACGAAGACTCAGCAAATTATAATGAGACCCGTGGTCTCGCACTTGTTGTTTCAGAACACACAAATCCAAAGGACTATAAGCGTAAGGCTGTAGACACAATGGACACAGAAGGTCGTGACTGGGCAGAAGAAATGCACCGCAAGGATCCAAAGGCTGGCTGGAGAGCACGTCTTCGTTTCTATTGCAATGTACTTGTAGATGATGGCATTGAAGCACCATATGTTGCTATTTGGTCAATGGGTGTTAGCAAGCAGTCTGCATTTAATACTATTCGTGAATACGCACTTGAGACAGGCAGTATTTCAAATCTTACTTGGAAGGTAAAGCGTAATGGTCAGGGAACTGAAACATCGTACACACTTATTCCAGGTACGCCAGATAAGGAACCATTTGACTGGAGCACAGTTGAACCGTTTCCTTTGGAAAGAGCACTAAATAAAATTCCTTATGCTGAGCAAGAGGCATTTTATCTAGGCTTTGATACACCTAATGCCAATTCAGCAAGCATTGATTGGTAATTAGTAGGTGAATTACGTAGGTTTGCATGTCCATACACACTACTCCTTGATGGATGGTGTTGCTACTCCAGAAGAATACGTGAACCGTGCAGTTGAGTTAGGAATGACAGCAATTGCCATTACTGACCACGGTACTTTATCTGGGCATAGGGAACTGCACCGTATTGCAAAAGCAAATGGAATCAAACCTATTCTTGGCATAGAAGGCTATTTGGCACTAGATAGACATGATAAAAGGGATAAGTCCGAAAGGGTAGGTCCACTTGATGTTAACTACTTCCATATAGTTCTTCTTGCCAAGAACCAACAAGGTTTAGAAAACCTTAATAAGTTAAATGAAATTTCATGGACAGATGGTTTTTATCGTAAACCACGTATTGATTTTGAAGTGCTTGATAAGTATGGCGATGGATTAATTGTTTTATCTGCTTGTCAAGGTGGATTAATTGCAAAGGCTATTGAGAATGAAGAATATGCTTTTGCAAAAGAAAAAGTTCAATGGTTTAAGAATCGTTTTAAAGATGATTTTTATATTGAGTTAATGCCACACAATCCAAAAAACATTAATGATGAACTTGTGGCATTAGCAAAAGCATTTAATGTAAAGGTAGTCGTAACGCCAGACTGTCACCATTCTGATACAAGTCAAAAAGAAATTCAGGAGATGATGCTCCTATTAAATACACACGGTAAAGTATTAAAAGATTCAACCTTTGAAAAATCAAAAAAGGTTGATAACATGATGGAAAGATTAGATTATCTTTATGGTGCAGATCGCCAAATGTCTTTCCGTACTTTTGACATTCACCTTCTTTCATATGAAGAAATGAAGTCTGCAATGGCAGAACAGGGTCATACAGATGAAGAAATGTTTATCAGTTCTATTGAAATTGCAGACAAAGTTGAAGACTATGACATTAAGTCTGGGCTTGACCTACTTCCAGTTCAATACAAGAAGCCAATGGAAGAGTTAAAAAACCTTGCGATTGAAGGTTTAACTGAGCGTGGACTAGAAAATAACCAAGAATATCTTGACCGTCTTGAAGAAGAACTAACCATTATTGGTGAAAAGAATTTTGGACCTTACTTCCTTGTTGTTCGTAACATGCTTAACTGGGCAAAGAAGGAAGGAATTATGGTAGGGCCTGGTCGTGGGTCTGCAGCAGGTTCACTACTTTGTTATGCTCTTGGCATTACAGACATTGATCCCATTAAGCATGGGCTTTTGTTCTTCCGATTTATTAATCCAGAAAGAAATGACTTTCCAGATATTGACTCCGATATCCAAGATAACCGTCGTGACGAAGTAAAAGATTATTTAGTTAGACAGTATCGCCATGTTGCTTCAATTGCAACATTTATGCAGTTTAAAGATAAAAATATTGTAAAGGATGTTTCTCGTGTATTAAATATTCCTCTTGCAGATGCAAACAAGGTTAATAAGCAAATTGATACTTGGGATGAATACTGCACGTCAAAAAGCGCACAGTGGTTTCGTGAAAAATATCCAGAAGTAGAAATATACGGAGAACAACTTCGTGGTCGCATCAAGGGAACAGGAATTCATGCTGCAGGAGTTGTAACGTCTAAAGATCCAATTTTTAGATACGCACCAATGGAAACACGTTCTGTTGCTGGACAAGATGATCGCATTCCTGTTGTTGCCGTTGATATGGGAGAAGCAGAAAATATTGGACTTATCAAGATTGATGCTTTGGGCCTTAAAACTTTAACGGTACTTAAGGACTGCATTGATATCATTAAAGAGCGTGAAGGAACAAAGATTGACCTATTAAAGATAAACATGGATGATGCCAATGTATATAATATGCTTTCAGATGGCTATACAAAGGGTGTGTTTCAATGTGAAGCAGCACCATACACAAATCTTCTTGTTAAGATGCGTGTAAAAAATCTTGAAGAACTTGCTGCATCTAATGCTCTTGTTCGTCCTGGTGCTATGAATACAATTGGAAAAGATTATATTGCAATTAAGCATGGTCGTCAAAATCCAGATTATAAGCATCAGATTCTTAAAACATTTACGGAGGAAACTTATGGTTGTATTCTTTACCAGGAACAAGTTATGCAAGCATGCGTACACCTTGGCGGTATGTCCATGTCGGAAGCAGATAAAGTTAGAAAGATCATTGGAAAGAAAAAAGATGCTAAGGAATTTGATGTTTTCAAAGATCAATTTATTAAAGGTGCTTCGCAATATGTTTCGCCAAACCAAGCCCTAGATTTATGGCATGACTTTGAGGCTCACGCAGGGTACTCATTTAACAAGTCTCACGCAGTAGCATATTCAACACTGTCATACTGGACAGCATGGTTAAAATACCATTATCCATTAGAGTTTATGTATTCACTATTAAAGAATGAAAAGGATAAAGATGCACGTACTGAGTACCTTATTGAAGCAAAAAGAATGGGAATCAGCATTAAGTTACCTCACATTAACGAGTCAGATATTGACTTTAAGATTGAAGGTAAAGGTATACGCTTTGGTTTGTCAAGTATTAAGTTTATTTCCGATAAAATTGCTCAAAGATACATTGATGCTAGACCTTTTAAGTCATACGCTCAACTTGAGGAGTTTACTTTTACTAAAGGAAACGGAGTTAACAGCCGTGCTCTTCAAGCATTACGAATTATTGGTGCAGCAACATTTGAAGACAGCCCACGTAATGATCAAGAGATTAAAGAAAATCTATACGAGTATTTAAATCTTCCTGAGTTTAATATGCCAGTACCTCAGCACTATTATGCTTATATCCAAGAAGCAGAAGATTATGAAGAAACTGGATCATTTGTTATGCTTGGAATGATTAAATCAATTAAACGTGGTAAGGGTTGGTCAAGAGTTGAATTTCTTGACAAAACTGGTAGTGTTGGAATATTTGATGATGAAAATACAACCATTGAAACTGGTAAAACTTATTTAATTCTTGTTAGTGATAACAGAATTGTTAACTCAGTTCCAGCAGATCAGATTAAAGAATCTAAAGATCCTTTGGTTAAATTTTTAAATTACAAACAATTGCCATACAAAGGTGAAGAGCAGTTTGTGGTGTCTTTTAAGCCTAGAGTTACCAAGGCTGGAAAGAAAATGGCAAACCTTGTAGTAGCAGATGCTGGAAGAGAACTTCATTCAGTTCTTGTGTTTCCTACAGCATTTTCTAAAGCATACATGACAATTGAAGAAGGAAATGTTTATAAAGTTTCTTTAGGTAAAACTAAAGACGGAACAGTTATATTGGAGGATGTAGTAAATGTTTGATCAGTTAGCAATTGACCTGCACAAGATTGCAGTAGAAAAAGGATTTTGGGGAAGCCCAGAAGATAATGATGCAGTTAATGATATCTTTATTGCAAAGCAGTGCATGATGATTGTCTCAGAAGTAACTGAGGTTATGGAGGCTGTTCGTAAAGATAAAGGTGGAGAAGAGATTGCTAAAGAGTTTGCAGATATTATTATTCGCACACTAGACCTTTATGCAGGAATGGTTGAGGCAGGGTATACTAGAGAATCACTTGATTATATTCTAAAACAAAAAACAGAATTTAATAAGACTAGACCAGAGAAACATGGGGTACGATTTTAATGTCAGTAACAATGGAAGAGGTATTAGCACAGTTAGATCCAAGAATTCGTAAACGTCTTGGTGATGCAACAAATCAAAAGGTTGAATGTGCATCAACGCCTAGTTTTGGTCTTAATAGGGCATTAAAGGGTGGACTTCCATATGGTCGTCAAGTACTTATTTGGGGTTCAAAATCATCAGCCAAGTCCTCTTTGTGTCTTCAAATGATTGGTGAAGCACAAAAAGAAGGAAAGATTTGTGCATGGATTGATGCAGAAATGTCATATGATTCAGAATGGGCTGAAAAACTTGGAGTAGATTCAACAAAACTTATTTATTCACAAGCAAGAACTATTAATGAAATGGTGGATGTAGGTACAAGCCTTATGAATGCTGGAGTTGATATAATTGTAGTAGACAGCATTACATCCCTGCTACCTGCTATTTATTTTGAGAAGGATACAGATGAACTCAAGCAACTTGAAAACACAAAACAAATTGGTGCGGAATCAAGAGACTTTAGTAATGCTTGGAAAATGCTTAATTACGCTAACAATAAAGTCAAGCCTACTTTGCTTGTTCTTATTTCTCAGTCTCGCAATAACATTAGTGCTATGTATACTAGCCAGCAGCCTTCTGGTGGTCAGGCTACTAAGTTTTATTCCTCTACAGTTATTAAACTATTTTCTTCAGAGTCAGACAATCAAGCAATTAAAGGAAAGATTCAGGTAGGAGATAAACTAATTGAAGAGAAAATTGGTCGCAAAATTAAATGGGAACTACAATTTTCTAAAACATCTGCTGGTTTCCAAAGCGGTGAATACGATTTTTATTTCAGGGGTGACAACATTGGTATTGATGGTATTGGTGATCTTGTTGATACTGCTGAACTTGCTGGAATCGTAGAACGCACAGGCGCTTGGTATAAACTTGAAGATGGCACAAAGGTACAAGGAAGAGAAGGCTTCATTAATCGTGTCAAGGAAGACCTTGATTTGCAAGAATCTCTTAGAAGTAAGTTGATTAATGTCTAAAGATTTTTCTGTTTATTCAGGCAAATGGCCTTGCAAAACCTGCTCTGAGGTTGTACTAACCTTAAGGCTATGGCCTGAGTCTGGAGACGCTACTTGGATGTGTTCTAAAAAACACTTATCTAAAGTAAATTTAATACCTACAAAAAAGAAAAAGAAAGACTTTAAAAGTGAGTGAGAGATCAGAGTCAAAAAGAATTAATGCCAAACAGCATAAAAATTCTGGACGTAATATGAAAAAGGGTGATGCTACTTGGAAAAATTTTACTGTTGATTTTAAAGAATATCCAAAAGGTATAACTATAAACAAAGACATTTGGGCAAAGGCTGTAACAGATGCAATAAAAAATCATAACGATCCAGCAATTTTTATTGTGCTAGGTGAGGCAGACTCAAAGGTTCGTCTTGCTGTAATAGAGTTAGAAATATTAGAACAGTTGTTGGAGGAAAAATGAAATCATTAGTAACTGGTGGTGCAGGTTTTATTGGATCAAACATTGTAAACAAATTAATTGAACTTGGTCATGATGTTGTCGTGATTGATAATGAATCATCAGATGCACATGAAAGACCCTACTGGAACATAAAAGCAAAAAATTATAAAAAAGATATTTGTGATTATTTAAGCACAAGAGAACTATACGATGGTGTTGATTATGTGTTTCATTTGGCAGCAGAAGCAAGAATACAACCAACAATAAACAATCCAGTAAAAGCGACAATGACTAATACACTTGGAACAAATGTTGTACTTCAATGTTCTCGTGAGGCAGGAGTAAAAAGAGTTATGTATTCTTCAACATCCGCAGCCTACGGCAGAAATAATATTCCAAACATAGAGTCACAAAATGACGACTGTTTAAATCCATACTCTGTATCAAAGGTTAATGGAGAAAAACTTTGTAAAATGTATACAGACCTTTTTGGATTACAAACTATTATTTTTAGATATTTTAATGTTTATGGAAATAATCAACCAGTGCGTGGTCAATATGCTCCAGTTATGGGAATTTTTGGAAGGCAAAAATCTGAAGGAGACTTACTAACAATTGTTGGGGATGGTGAACAGCGTAGGGATTTTGTCAATGTGTTAGATATAGTTAATGCTAATATATTGGCATCAACTGCAAACATAGACAAAGAATACATGGGAACAGTTTTTAATATAGGTTCTGGAGTTAGTTACTCTGTAAATGAAATTGCTAAAATGTATAATCATCCATTTGTAAATGTGCCACAAAGAACTGGGGAGATGCGTGAAACATTAGCAAACACCGAAAAAGCAAAAAAAATTCTTGGTTGGAGTGCTACAATAAATATAGAAAAATGGTTAGGGGAACAAAATGTCTGAACAAATAGAACCAGCAAAAACAACATTGGAGATGGTAAATGGCTTAACAGAAATTGCAGATTACATGCAAGATGAAGAACTTACTACCGCACTGACTTTTATTGCAAAGGTAATTATTAAACCTGATATTCCTACTCAAGTTGCCAGTATTGAAATAGTAAGGCTACAGGCTATTGCAGCAAAAATGGCTTTTAAGGCTACTTGGATGGCCAATGTAGACAAGAATGATCGTGCAAAGAAAAATATTTACTACACAGCAGCGGAATCTATAAATAACTTGGTATCAGCACTCAAGTATATAATGCGCTAACCTGCTATACTTATATAAACAAAGGGAATAAAAATGACAAAAAGTTTACTACAGCAGGTTATGTTAAAAGAGTCAGAAAAGAAAAATGCCATGACTAAGCAAAATATTATATTTAATGCAGAAGATATGGTTGAAAAAATTAAGTCTGGGTACACGGTTAATCGTGGTCCAAAGATGACGGTAAAGAAAACATTTGCTCCATCTACAATTGCTTACCAGCATGGTCAATGTCCACGGTATTGGTATTTAGCATTTAATGGAAATATATTTGATGACTACACAGATTCATACGGTGTTGCCAATATGAGTTCTGGAACAATGAGTCACGATAGAATACAAAGCGCAATGTTAGATTCTGGAATTGCTGTTCCTTATATAAATGATAAGGGAGAAAAAACAACAGAGTTTAAGGTTATTGCTAATGATCCACCAATTTTTGGTTATGGAGACGTAATGCTTAATTGGGAAGGCGAAGAAATTGTTGGCGAAATTAAAACAATGATGAGTGAAGCCTTTGAGTATAGAAAGAAAACAAACAAGCCAAAGGGTGCACACCTAATTCAATTGCTTATTTACATGAAAATTTTGGGAAAGCAAAAGGGTGCACTTATATATGAAAATAAAAATAATCACGATTTACTAATTATCCCAGTAGAGGTTAATGATGGTTATCGTCAATGGATTGATTATGCATTTAATTGGATGCGTGAAGTTCGTAAGGCTTGGGTAGATCAAACAATACCAACAAAAAATTATCGTGGAAACTCTAAGATCTGTAAAACATGTCCAGTAAAAGCAGCATGTGCTGATGCTGGAGATGGAAGTATTAAGATTGCTTCTCTGGAGGAATTGAGTGAAACTTTGTAGTCGGTGTGATAATAATTTTACACCAAAAGTATCTTATCAAATTTATTGCAGCGAAAGTTGCAGAGATGAGGCTACAAAAGAAAAAATTGCAGAGCGTTATCAAATAACTCGTAGACAAAAAAGAATAGGTAAAGTTAGAAAATGTTTAGGTGGTTGTGGAGTTGACCTATCAATCTATAACGATTCTGGATTTTGTTCAAATTGCAATGTAAGTAAAAAAGCAGTAGATAAAATGTTAAAAGAGTTAAAGGGGTTTATAGACTATGAACAAGACTAAGTGGGGTGGCTCAGTGCAACCAAACAATATTTGTGCAATTGATGCAAGCACAAATAGCCTTGCTTTTGCCTTTTATTCTTTTAAAAATCTTGGCACTGTTGGAAAAATTAATTTTCAGGGAAATGATATTTATCAAAAAGTAATAGATGCTTGTAAGAAAACTAAAGGTTTGTTTGATCAATTTAACATGATTGATGCTATTGTAATTGAGCATACGGTGTTTATGAACAGCCCTAAGACTGCTGCTGATCTTGCTTTAGTTCAGGGCGCATTACTTGGCGCTGCTGGTCTTGCTGGAATAGACACAGTTGGAAAGGTTTCTCCTATTACTTGGCAAAACTATATTGGAAATAAGAAAATTTCTAAAGATGAACAACTTTATATTCGTGCACAACATCCTGGAAAATCTGTTTCTTGGTATAAATCGTATGAAAGAAATTTGCGAAAAGAAAGAACTGTTAAGTTTATAAATACTATATATGATAAAACTATTACAGATAATGACGTTGCAGATGCCTGCGGTATTGGTCATTGGGCAATTAGCAACTGGGATAAGGCTATATCGTGAGTCATTCTTTTAATTTGAAGTCAGAAGTTATGCTTGAGCACTTGATTTTGCAAGGGGCAGTAGAAGTCAGCGGGATTGACAAAAATACTGGAGAAATGATATACTCTATAACAGATAAACTTAAAGAGGTTAACCCTGAAATGTATCATTACATGGAGCAAGACTTTAGAGAACGAATGTTTGAGATGATTGACCAAGGTCCTACGGTCATGCAATGGAAGTTGGTAATATAATGTCAAATAAACTTTATACAAATGAGGTTTGGCTCAAGAAAAGGTTTGTTCTTGATAAGAAAACACCTCAAGAAATTGCTTCTGAGTGTGGAGCAAGTGTAGAAACAATTTATGTTTATCTTGCTAAATTTGGATTAAGGAAGTCACGACGATGAATAAAGCACAAAAAGTTTTAATTGGTTTAGGCGTTGCAGGTGCCGTTGGTATAACTTATGTACTTACAGCATTAAGAGGTTTACCAGAGGCTTTTGATTGGGAGAATGATGAAGATGAGTAAAGGATTAAACATTACGGTTGACCAAGTTAACCATCCACTTCACTATACAACAGATCCTTCTGGAGTTGAGTGTATTCAGATTACTCGCCATAGAAATTTTAATATTGGAAATGCATTTAAGTATCTTTGGAGAGCGGGACTTAAAGATGAGGAAAAAACTATTCAAGATTTAGAGAAGGCAATTTTTTATATTAAAGATGAAATCAATAGACTAGAGGGAAAATACATTGTCAACTGAAGAAGATTTAGTTAAACATCTTGATCAGGTAAATCAAGTCGTTGCAGAGTACCTCAAAGGTTCAGACCCAACTAAAATTTCTAAAGAATTAACTATTCCAAGAACTCGTGTTGTTGAACTTATCAATGAGTGGAAAGTTATGGCATCTGCCAATGATGCTATTCGTGCTCGTGCAAAAGAAGCACTAGCAGCAATGGACGCACACTATGGAAAATTAATCACAAAATCATATGAGGTTATTGATGAAGCATCAATGACAAATAATCTTAGCGCAAAGACTCAAGCAATTAAACTTGTTGTTGACATTGAAAAAGCAAGAATTGATATGCTTCAAAAAGCAGGCCTTCTTGAGAATAAAGAACTTGCAGAAGAGATGGTTGAGATTGAAAAACGTCAAGAAACCTTAGTGGCAATTCTTAGGGATATTGCTTCAGAACATCCAGAAATTCGTGACTTAATTATGCACAGGCTTTCGTCTGTTGCAAAAGATGGAGAAGTGATTACAATTGTCCACAATGTTCAATGATTTTTTTGAGGCACTTAAAAATAATAACTTTGAAGAAATGCCTGTAGATGCAAAGACATTTGTTGAAGGTGAAGCATATTTAAATCAACCACCACTATCCGATGTTCAATATGACATTGTTGAAGCAATGAGTCAAATTTATAGAGAAGAAGATCTTGTAGATATTTTGGGGGCAGAAGAAGGCCATCGTTACTACAAAAAGTATACAAAGAATGAAGTTATTCTTCAACTCGGCAAGGGATCTGGAAAAGACTTTACATCTACTGTGGCATGTGCATACATAGTCTACAAATTGTTATGCTTAAAAGACCCTGCTAGATATTTTGGTAAGCCTGCTGGAGATGCCATTGATATTATTAACGTTGCTATTAACGCTCAACAAGCCAAGAACGTTTTCTTTAAAGGGTTTAAGACTAAGATTGAAAAGTCTGAATGGTTTGCAGGAAAGTATAATGCTAAGGCAGAATCTATTGAGTTTGACAAAGCCATAACAGTTTATTCTGGTCACTCAGAAAGAGAATCACACGAAGGTTTGAACTTGATTCTTGCAGTTCTTGATGAAATTTCTGGTTTTGCAACTGAGGTAGGAACTGGAAATGATCAAGGAAAGACTGCAGATAACATATATAAAGCCTTCCGTGCTTCGGTAGACTCTCGTTTTCCTGATCTTGGCAAGGTAGCATTGCTTTCATTTCCTCGTTTTCCAGGTGACTTTATTTCACAAAAATATGAAGATTCAATAATGGAAAAAGAAACAATTACAAAAACTCATCGTTTTATTATGAACCCAGATTTTCCAGATGAACTTGAAGGCAATTACTTAGACATTGGCTGGGACGAAGATCAAATCATTGCCTATAAATATCCAGGAGTTTTTGCATTAAAAAGGCCAACTTGGGTAGTAAACCCAACCCGTAAGATTGATGACTTTAAACTTGCATTTTTTACAGACATGGGAGATGCCATGCAGCGTTTTGCTTGTGTGCCAACATTTGCTTCTGATGCATTCTTTAAACAAAAAGATAAACTTGAAAAATGTATGACACTTAGAAATCCAATTGATAGCAATAAAAGATTTGATGAGTCTTTTGTGCCAGACCCAGATAAAATTTATTATGTACATGCTGACCTTGCACAAAAACACGATAAGTGTGCAGTAGCAATTGCACATGTTGACAAGTGGGTAAATCTTCAAGTTGTAAAAGATTATGAACAGGTTGCTCCAATAATTATCGTTGATGCTGTGGTTTGGTGGGAGCCAAAGGTTGAAGGTCCAGTAAATCTTTCGGATGTCAAGCAATGGATTCAAAACCTTCGTAGACAAGGATTTAATCTTGGAATGGTTACGTTTGACCGTTGGCAATCATTTGACATTCAACAAGAACTGCAGGCGGTAGGAATAAGAACTGATACTGTTTCTGTTGGCAAAAAACACTATGAAGATCTTGCAATGATGATATATGAAGAGCGTGTCGCTATGCCACATATTCCATTATTGCTTGATGAAATGTCTGAACTTAAAATTATTAACGATAAGAAAGTAGATCACCCACGTAAAAAATCTAAAGACTTATCAGATGCCGTTACAGGCGCAGTATTTGGGGCTTTATCTCATACCCCAAAGAATACTAATATAGAGATTGATGTTCATACTTGGTCTAGATCTGCTCAAAGACTTGCGGAGCATGAGCAACGTATGGTAGAATTGGATAACAAGAAAATGCCTGAAGAAATTCGGGACTATCTTGGTAATTTCAATTTATTATAAAAACTAACAAGGAGAAAAATGAATTCATTTAAGAAAATTGCCCTAGGACTCGCTGCAGCAATGTCCTTTGGCGTTATGTCAGCACTTCCGACAAGTGCTGCTGTAATTGCACCAACCTTGACAATTGACTCTGCTACAGACTCAATTATCGTAGGTGAAACTGCAACAGCAGTAGTTTCATTGTCATATATTTCAGAAACATCAGCAGATACAGCAACAGTCCTTTCTGCAATGTTCTCACAGCCATCAACGGCTAATAAGTCTGCAACACTTACATTGCTTGAAACAAATACAGCAACTGTAGCAATTGCAGGAGATAGTTTGACTGCAAATGTTAACTCAACAGTTAATACAGCAGGATATGTAACAGCAAAGTTTACAGTTACTTTGGCTGCCCCAACAGTTGCTGGTACTTATGTTGCAACAATTCTTACAACACGTCCATCTAATGGTCCTTCAGTATCTTGGACAGTAACAGTTGGTGCAGGAGACACAGTTCCTTCAGCATCAACAACAACTTCAATTCTTAATAGAGGAGAAGTAATTACTGCTACATCAGATGATTCAGTGTTTGCACCAAAGGTTGCAGCAACAGATGCAGCAGCAGTTATTGTTGTTGCACAAAAGAATGCAGCAGGCAGAGCAACTTCAGAGTCGCTTCTTGCCACAGTAACTGGATCAGGAGCAATTGGTTATGGCACAAATGCTACAACAATGTCACTTCTTGGTCGTTCAGTTGTTATCCCTTCAGGAAATTACATTGGTGTATTTGCTGACGGTACAGCAGGAGTTGGAACAATTACAATTACAACCCTTACAGGAACAGTTCTTGCAACAGAGAAGGTAACATTCTATGGAGATATTGCTACAATTGAAGCAACTCCAGTTAAGTCTGTTATTGCAGTTGGTGCAAACACAACTACAATTAAGGCAGTTGCAAAGGATGCTTCTGGTGTAACAGTAGGAGCAGGAACACTTAATGCTTTCTCAAGCAATGTTGCAACAGTATCTGATTCAGGTACAGCAGCAACAATTGTTAATGGTGAGGCAGTATTTACTATTACTGGTGTTAAGGCTGGTGGAGTAGCAATTACAGTTAAGTCTGGAACAATTTCATCCGCTCCAGTTTCTATTCGTGTAGAGTCAGCAGCAGCAACTGTTAAGTTGGCTTTTGACAAGGACACATATTTGCCAGGAGAAGCAGCAACAATCAAGGTAACAGTTCTTGATGCTGCAGGTCTTCCAGTATCTGGAAAGACACATTCTGCTCTATTTGCTACAGGTGGAATTACTTCAACCTACGCATTTGGTTCAGGTTCAGATGTTCTTACAGCAACATCAGTTACAACTGATACAGATACAGTTAAGTCATACAAGGTATTTATGCCATTGACAGAAAACACTGTAACAATCTCAGCAACTGGTGGAACTTCACTTCCTTTGGCTGGACAGGTAGCAGTATCTGCAACAGCAAAGGTATCAAATTCTTCTTCTAGCACAAATGCTACTCTTGCAGCACTAGTTGCACAGATTACAGCAATGCAGGGAATCTTTGATAGCCTTAAGGCAGAAGTTACAACACTTAAGGCTGACAAGGCAGCAGCAGATGCTAAGGCAATTGCTGATCGTGCTGCTTTTGTAAAGCAGTATAATGCTCTTGCAACTAAGTGGAATAAGAAGAATCCAAAGTCTAAGGTTGCACTTCTAAAGAAGTAAAACTTTATAAATTAGGGGGTTAGCCAAGCGCTAACCCTCTTTTTTATTGCAACAAAATGATATAATAAGACTATTATACATAGAAAAGGATGTGGCCTCCTATCAAAAATCTCCTACTAAAAAGTGGGTTGGTGGCATTTTTAGTGGGTATTTGGCTAATTTTTAGTTCTGCGGAAATTGCTCATGCTGATGAGTTAACAGTACAGGTATCTAACTCAGACACATCTACAGTAGTGATCAGTGCTGGTTCTACAGTAACAATTGAAAGTGCAACAGCCACTATTGATGCAGCCCAGACTGCTATAAATCAGGCTGAAACTGCAACGGCAGTCATACAAACCCAAGCAACAGCCATTACAGGCCCTACAGAGACCATTACAGCCACTATCACACAGGCTCAGACCTCTATAGTACAGGCTCAAATAGTAGTAGATAGTGCTACTGTGGCTGTGGCTCAAGTTGATTCCGCTACCGTTTTAGTTGCTGAGGCTGAAGAAAATGTTGAAATTGCTCAGATTGCAGTGGACTCACAAACAGCAGTAGTTGGAACAAATATAAGTTTAGTAGACTCTGCTACTGCAGTAGTAAATGCAAACACTAGCCCTGGATTAACAATGACTGTCTATCATAACCCAGGCACTAATGCATCTCCTGCACAAGGTGGTAACTTGGTTTACACTGGAACAGATACAAATGGAATTAACGAGCAATGGAATAGTAGTGGTCCAACAGTAAATGGTCCAACTATTACCACAACCACAACAGAAACATTTGCTGGAAATCAGTTAAATACAAATATTGGAATTACAGTAAATGGTATACCAGTTTCTACTACAAATAGAAATGGAGTGTATATTGGATCAATTGGATTCCCTGGCCCTGGACAAGACCCATCTTTAAGTTTATATACACCAACAGCACAGACTTTAATTACTTTACCAGTAAATTCAACTTCAGCAAGTTTTCAAGTATTTGCCAAGAATGGTACAACTACTGGTTTAATAACATATAGTGATGGAACTACAGAAACTTATCAACTTCAACACAATGTTAGTTCAGAATATACAAACTATGTACATACAGAAACATTTACAGCCCCTGCAGGAAAAACCATATCAACAATTACAGTTCCAACAGACTATGATTATTTTGCAATTGATAATGTTTCTGCTACAAGCACAACTACCACACAAACAACTGTTACAGAAGATTTTCAAGTAAGATGGCAAGGTCTGTGGACACCTCAGTATACTGGAACACAGTACATCACAGCATCAGCAGATGATGGTACTAGACTATATCTTGATGGAGAACTAGTTATTAATGACTGGTTTGATAAAGGTGGGGGAGGTTCTACCGCTGATGTGCAGACCGTTGCTGGAGTTTCTAAGACTTTAGATTTTTGGTTTTATGAAAATGGTGGTGGAGCAGGGGTAAGCCTTCTTAGATATACTGATAATCTGGGATGGGCAGTTATACCTGGTTCTGAGTTTTCAACATCTACAGCAACACCACAACAAATTCAGGCTCTTAATACAGCACAAACAAACCTTCAGGTTGCACAAGCCACACTAGATATTTTAGAATCAGATCTTGAGACAGCAGAAGAAGATCTTATTGAAGCAGAAGAAAATTTAGAAGATGCTCAAGATGAATTAAACTCAGCAATAATTGCAGTAACAAATGCGGTATCTTCAATGAACACAAATGTAACAGCAGCACAAACTTTAGTAGTAGAAACTCTTGCTGCAGAAGAAGCAGAGAGAGCACGAATCGCTGAAGAGGCAAGATTAGCAGAGATTGCTAGACAGGCAGCAGAGGCTGCAGAAGCAGCCAGAATTGCTGCAGAACAAGCATATGCTGCAGAACAAGCAAGGGTAGCAGCAGAGCAAGCAAGAATTGCAGCAGAGGCTGCAGCGGCTAAGGCTGAAGCAGATCGTATAGCAGCAGAACAGGCTGCAGCACAAGCAGAAGCGGAAGCACAAAAGGCTGAAGCAGATAGAATTGCTGCAGAAGAAGCAGCAGCACAAGCACAAGCCGAAGCAGAAGCCAAGGCAGAGGCAGAGGCTAAAGCAGAGGCTGAAAGATTAGAGGCTGAAGCAGAGGCTGCTAGACAGGCTGAAGAAGAGGCTAAAGCAGAAGCGGAAAGATTAGAAGCGGAAGCAGAGGCTGCTAAAGAAGCAGAAGAAAAAGCCAAAGAAGAAGCAGAAGCCAAAGAAAAAGAATTAGAAGAGGCAAAGGCTGAAGAAGAGGCAGCACAAGAAAAAGAAGAAGAGTTAAAAGAAATACTTGAAGATGCAAAAGATGGAAAAGAATTAACAGAAGAACAAAAAGAAGTTGTCGTTGAAGCATTATTAGAAGACCTTAAGCCTGGAGAATCAATTTCAGCAGCAGAAATTAAAGCATCTGGAGTCTCATATGCAGACCTTCCACCAGAAACACCAGTTGAACTTCGCACTGATGAAAATGGTAATGCTCTTGTAATTACCGCTGCAGTTGCAGCAAACATTGAATTAGTTCAAGACCCAGGGGCATTGCTGGAAGCAGCATTTACAGATCCAGGGGCAGCACTAGCAGCACTTGGAAGTATTGGTGCAGATATGACTGAAGAAGAAAGAGAAGAAGCAACAGAAATGGTTGTTGCAACAGTTGTAGCAGCAGGAGCAGCAATTAATGCAGCAGCAGTTGCAGCAGGTGGAGCAACTGGGGGAAGCACGGGTGGAGGAAGTTCTGGTGGAGGTGGTGCTTCAGGTGCTAATTCACCAGGTTCAAGAGGAGGAAGAAAATGGTAAGAGTAATAAAAAATATAATAAAAGATCTAATTGATCAGGCATGGACTCTTCTTGGAATGTTTATTGCCTGGGTTGTATTAGATGGTAGTGCAAAAACGGTAGTTGGATATGGAATCGTAGCAACTACCGCACTTTGGATTTTAACTAGTCCAATTAGAAATAAGGAGGAAGAATAATGGCAAGAAAAAAAGAAGTAGACCTAACAGTTGTTGATCCTACCACAGGAGAAGAAGTTCTTGGTTCATCAGCAGTAACAAATCTTTGGAATATTTTTCTGAGAATTGTTGCAGTATTTGCAGCATCAGGACTATCAGTCATTGGTGCAGGTGCAGTGGTTGGTATTTCTACAGTTACAGCAGTAACAATGGCGGGATTGCTAGGAGTAGCAACTGTCGTTGAAAGACTAGCAAGATCATTCCTAGATGATGGAAAATTAAGTGCTGCAGAAATCAATGCTGCATTTTCTAAAGTAGATAAGCAGTCATAATATAAACTCTTTGACAACCCCTTTTAAAACTGATATACTTTAAATATAAAAGTTTTAAGAGGGGTTTATGAGTAAAAAAAACACAATTACTGTTTACTGGGCACCAGTCTTTGAGCCTGAACTAATAAATGAAGAAGACATTAAGTCCTTTTACTTAAAGCCAGAAACCTTAATGTATGAATTAGCAAAAGATAAAAGTAAAGATATGGGTCAAAATGGTCATTTTTTTACCTGCCCTGCTTCAAGTAATTATTTTAAAAATACCCATGTGTTTAAAAGTCCAGTTAGCATAAATTATTTTTATGATTTTACTGATGAAAAAAATCCAATTATTAATTCAGTTTTAGACAAACAGCCACAACTTCAGTTAATGAGACCTCCAACACTAAAGAATAAGCCAGTTCTTTTTCTTAAAATGGGGTTTATATTTTTTTCTGAAGAAACAATAGATTTAACTTTTACTCCTCCATTTTTAACAGAACCCAAATACACAAAATTTGGAACTGTTATTTCAGGATCCTTTGATGTTTCAAAATGGTTTAGGCCTTATACCCTTGAGGTACAAATGTGGAAGCCAAAAGGAAACTTAGTTATTGAAAAAAATGAACCACTGTTTTATCTTACAACAGAAACAAACAAAAGTATTGATTTAATTGGATTTAAATTAAATGATAGATTATTTAAATATATGGCAGACTGTGTTTCCGCACCAGAATGGCAAGGAAAAAATCTTCCTTTGTCGGATCGCTATGAGGTTTTTAAAAAATTAAAGATGGATAAGTTAATATTATCTGAAATAAAAAATAATTTGATATAGTTGAATTTGTCAGTTCAATGATGTATAATTGATGTAAGAGGGGTGGAGCAATGACTTGTATTGCAGTTGTTCGTGATGAAATAAATAATAAGGTTTACATGGCTGGTGATCGTGGTGCATCTGACGATGGAACAATTTTAGCATTGTCTAGTCCAAAAGTTTGGAAACTAGGACCTTATTTAATTGGTTATGCAGGCGCTATGGATGGTGAGCGTATTCGTTATAATTTTAATCCTTATGTTCCAGACATTAAAGACACTGACAAATTTATGCAAACTAAATTTATAAAACAACTTAAAAATTTTTATAATGATTTTTGGGTAGATACATCTAAAGATGGAGACCTTGGTTTAATTATTGCAGTTCGTGGAAATATATATGAGCATAGTTCTGCAGATATGTCTTTATCTAAATATACCTTGCCGTATTTGGCTATGGGTTCAGGTGCAGAATATGCCTATGGATATTTAAATGCTACAGAAAAAACAAAAGATGCAAGAAAACGAGTAGTGGGCGCTGTAAATTCAGCAATTAAATTTAGCCCATCATGCATGGGTCCAGTTGACGTTGTGAGTGTTTAGGGGTATACTTATAATATGAATCATTCACACGAAGAAGATTTATCTCCAGAAGAACAAGAGTTTGGTATCTGGCTTGAAAACGGTATTGAAAGAGGTTGGGTAACACCGCCATACTGCAATACTCATGATGGTGGATACGAATACATGGGGGAAGAAGAGCAAGAGGAATGGGAAGCAGGTGGCGACCCATGCCAACATGTCGTCAGATTGATGATATCGTAAAAACAGAAAAGGAATAAAATGAAAAAGGTAGTGGGACTATTAGCAGTAATGCTTGGCTTTGTTGTAATTCAACCAGTTCAGGCAGCACCAACAGATACAATTGCAATTATTGATACAGCGATTGATTCTTCAAAAAATGCAAATGTAGTTTATGAAGTTTGCTTTACACTAAAGACATGTCCAAATGGAACTTCTTTTCAAGAAGGAAAAGGTTCTGCTATGGTTAATGACTGGAAGGTAAAGGGCATTGATCACGGCTTCAATGTTTCACAGGCAGCAGTATTGGCAAATCCTTCTGTAAAGATTGTATTTATCCGTATTTCTGACATTAACGTTTATCCTACATTTAGTGCTATGCACAATGATGGAAGATCTTTGTCACGTGCAATTGAGTGGGTATCAAATAATGCTGCAAAGTTTAACATTAAGGCAGTTTCAATTAGCCAGTCAAGAGTTAACTTCACTGCTGGAACTTGTCCAAAAGATTTAGTTTTTGAGTCAGCAGTAAAGAATCTTAATGCTCAAAACGTTGCAACATTTGTTGCTACAGGAAATGATTCAAGAAAGAATCAAGTAGGTTTTCCTGCATGTGTTGATGGAGTTGTAGGTGTTGGAGCACTTCGTCCAACTGTATCAACTAGACCTTACCCTGAGTCATCCTATACAGCATTGGCAAACTATACAAATGTTGGTCCTGGACTAGACTTGGTTGCTAGAGGAGATGCAGATGTAAAGGCATATGGTGGATGGGATATTACAGTCACAGGAACATCAATTGCTACTCCAATTGCAGCATCCCTTGCTGTTGCAAAAAATGATTCAACAAATTGGAATGTGTTTATTTCTAGTTTGCCAAAGTCAGCGAATTACCAGTACATTTCAAAGTAGTGTATAATAGGTAGTGCACCTGCCAAATGGGGGTGCACTAACTTATTCGCTTGAAAGGGGAATAAAAATGGTAACACAATTCGCAATGGATCTATTTAATGATCCTTTTTTTATTGGCTTTAACAGAGAGTTAGGCCGTCTTAACAATGCACATAAGATCAATTCACAGTCATACCCTCCATATGATCTTCTAAAACTAGATGAAGATACATACAGGCTATCTATTGCGGTAGCAGGGTTTGGCAAAGATAATATTGATGTGTCAGTGGACAATGGAACACTTATTATTAAGGGTGAAATTGTTGAAGTAACAGATGCTGAGATTGTTCACAAGGGAATTGCTGGTCGTAAGTTCACACGATCTTTTGCTCTTGGTGAATATATGGAAGTAACTGGGGCAGAAATGAAGGATGGTATGCTACATATTAATGTAGATCGTATTGTTCCTGAAGAAAAGAAGCCAAAAACTATTGATATCAAAGTTGCTAAAAAGTAATCTTTAGGATATAATAGTAATACAGAATCAATAAATTTTATTGATACAGCCTGGGTACGCTGATAAAACTGCCCATTTACTTGATGGAGGAATAATGGCAGTAAAAGGTTCGGTAGAGGCAATCATTGAGGTTGCAAAGAAAGAAATTGGAACTATTGAAGGTCCAAAAGATAACGAAACAAAGTATGGCGCATGGATGAAAGTAAACTTCCAACCTTGGTGTCAGTCATTTGTTTCTTGGTGTGCAATGACAGCAGGGGTTGCAAAGTTCCCTAAGTCAGCATCAACAGTTGCAGCATCAGATCAGTTTAAGAAAGAAGGTCGTTGGGCAGATGCTCGTAATGACGATCCAACTCCAGGAGACTGGATTTATTTTGATTTTCCAGAAGATGGCGTAAATCGTATTTCACACGTAGGTCTTTGCATTAAGAACAATGGCGATGGAACTATCCAAGTTATTGAGGGAAACACTTCAGGAACTGCTAAGGGAGACCAACGCAATGGAGGAATGTGTGTTGAAAAGACTCGTGGTTATGTAAAGGATAATAAGAAGAAGTTGATGAATGCAGTTGTTGGTTGGGGTCGTCCAGTTTATGCTGGTGAAGAAAATGCACCATTGCTTTCAAAGCGTGATGCAGCACCTGCAGCAGCAACAACTTCTCCCGCAAAAAAGGCAGCACCTGCAGCATTTAAAACATTAAAGGTGGGATCAAAGGGGCAAGCAGTTAAGAATGTTCAAACACTTCTTGGTCTTAAGGCAGATGGTGATTTTGGTCCAGGTACCGAAAAGGCTGTCAAAGCATTTCAAGCATCTAATAAGTTAAAGGTTGATGGCATTGTAGATGTTATTACTTTTAAGGCATTAAAGGCTAAGTAAGTATGGTTAACTCAAAAAATGAATTTTTATTGCCAAAAGATTTAGAAGGACCTGGCATATCTTCTTATCAAGGAATTTGGGCTGATTCAGAAGAAACTATTTTTCAATTAGAAAATTATTACAATCTGGATTCTTTTGCGTCTTTAAATGAAATGTCTAAAGATAGTGATTCAATAAACCAAATACTAAAAAGATATACAAAAATACTTGAAATAACTGTTTTTGGGTATAATTTTCATTTTGGAGTTAATGAAGGATTTTATATAAACGAAGATTCTTTTGTTTTAAAGTTTGAAGATGGTGAAGAACGTCAACTTAGTTATGGTGGAGGCACACAAACTGGCAGATCAATGTGTGCAATTCTTTATTTAAATGATGATTATGATGGTGGAGAGATTGAATTTGTTAACCTTAATTTAAAAATTAATCCAAAAGCGGGAACACTTTTACTATTTCCAGCAAATTTTTTATATTCATATAAAGAAAATAAAGTAACAAATGGAACTAAATATTCAATTGTTAACTTTATTCACGATAGACCAATTGACGAAATATCTAAGCAAGTTTTGGAACAATAATGCCTATATATGATTACAAATGCACACAGTGCTCTAGTACTGTTGAATACAAAAGAGATTTTAGTGACAGCACTGAGCCTGTGTGTTGTAATCAAACAATGCAACGCCAATGGCAATCGCCAGGGGTACTTTTTAATGGTTCGGGATTTTATTCCACAGACAACAGAAAGAAGTAGTACAATATGAATACAATGATTGAACAAGAAGAGCAAGTATGGCTTTTAGACGCAACAGATCGTTGTGATAGATGTTCTGCTCAAGCATACGTAAAGGTAATTGGAAACTCTGGCGAACTGCTATTTTGTAGTCATCATTACAACAAGGTAGTAGATAATGCTGTGGGATATGACAAAATCATGAAGTTTATGGTTGAAATAATTGATGAAAGAAAGAGACTAGAAAATGGGCAATAATAAGCATCCATTTAATGCTACGCAAATTAAAGATGGCAGAATTGTTAAGTTAAGAAAAGATGGTCGCATTAAGGCTGACCTAGGTCCATATTATGCTAATCATAATAAGGTAAAACCAAAGAGAGTTGGCTAATCGTATGTATGAATATTATGTTCGTAAAGTAGAGAATGTCGTAGATGGGGATACCATTGACGTTCTTATTGATCTGGGTTTTGATATCCTATTTGCATCTCGTGTAAGACTGGCTGGTATTGATACCCCTGAGTCTCGCACAAAGGATATTGCTGAGAAAGCACTTGGTCTTGAATCAAAAGAATATCTTAAGAAGCATTTAAAGGATGCAAAGTCTGTTATTATTAAAACTGAGAAGATGGACTCATCAGAAAAATATGGGCGTATTCTTGGTTGGCTTTATGTTAATGGAGACACAGAGTCTGTTAATGATAAGATGATTAATGATGGATATGCTTGGGGATATATGGGTGACACGAAAGTTAAAGACTTTGATGCACTTGCTAAAGCCAGAAAGAAGTCTGGAAAATAATGAAACATGTAATGTATTTTACTGCTGAATGGTGTAATCCATGCAAAAGAATTAAGCCAATAGCGGAAGAACTAGAAAGAGAAGGTTTTGTTAATTTTCAAATAATTGATGCTGATGATAATCCAGAACTTTGTAAGAGTTTTGAAGTTCGTGGAGTGCCAACCTTTATCGTTATTGAAGACGGAAAAGAAGTAAGAAGAGTTACTGGCGCACCTCCAACAAGAGAAGATTTTATTAACTTTATAGAGGGCAAAAATGGATCCAATTGATCAAACTATTGATGAATTAATCTTAAGTGGTGCAGTAGAGATTGCTGCAATTGACTCTATAACTGGAGAGCCTTTATATTCTTTTAGTCCTAAAATTAAAGAGGTAATGCCAAAATTATATGAGCAACACATGACAGAGGTAAACAGAGATATTATGGCATTATGGGAAAAGGGTTTTTTGAACATAGAAATGCTCACTGATAACCCATTGGTTACCCTTACAGATAAGGCTTTTATTAATGATGAGATCGTAAAAATACCAAAAGAACTTCAGTTAAGCCTCTCTGAAATTAAAAGACTTTTGGTTAAGTAATCTGCTATAATCAGAGTAGACAATAGGAGGCATCATGCCATATAAAGTAGGAGCAAAGGGTTCATACGGCTGTTCTGGCTACCCTGCAGTCAAAGATACTGGGGAAGTCATGGGATGCCACAAGACTAGAGCAGAGGCTGCTGGTCAAATTTATGCAATAAACCGTAGTGAGGGTAATATTGGCAAGGCAATGCCTAATCTTAAAGAAGGCGATTTTGCCATGACTGCACATGGTGGAGATGAAGAGTTTCACGTTGGGCAAGTAGTTCATGTCATGCGTGAAGGAATGCTTGGAGTTCCTGGTGGAGAATATACTCTTGAAGCGACACCAGAAAATCCTGCTGTAATGATTCAATTATTTGAGCAAGAAGAAGAAGGATTTTGGGAAGCAACAAGACTATATACAGCATGCATGATGAGTTTGTATATTCCAATTGATCCACTCCCAATGGAGCCAGAGATGTCAATTGAAGATATGCCTAACATGAATGCACAACCAGACTTAATGGATGCATATGATGCGTCAATTGGAAAAAATGTTTACAAAACCGTATGGGGCGGAACAATTTTTGATTTGAGTCAGTTTACAAAATAAAAAAGGGGTAGAGTATGAATGATTTAACAATTGAAGAACTTAAGCAATTGGTTGTTTTTTATAAGCAAAAAAGTTCGGATCTTGAGTTTGAACTTTTGAAAACACAACTAATGATTAATAGGGCAGTTACAACTAAAGTTCAACCAGAACCAAAAAACAAAAAGTCTGAATAAAAGGTCATGATGTGCAATATTTTTTGCTTGTACTATTGACATTGTGCCTTAGTTCCTATATAATTTATAGAGGAAGAAAAGTAAAAATTTTTCCAGGTATAGTATATAGCCAAAGCAGTATACATATCATGATAAAAAACTTTCTTCCAAAAAATTTATACGAAAGGCCTATGCAAAAGTCTCAAGCATTAAAACATGCAGAGAAAAACAGTGTAAAGGTAATTTTCATAGAGGGGAAAGCATATTGGGTAAGCAATAATATATTTTATTGTGCAGAAGCAATTGGTGGAAATGTAAATATAGATACAACAGAACCAGTTGATACAAACAATATGTCAAAAAGAGATATTGATAAGATGTTGTTTATATTGGACAACTTAAAGAATGGAAATGATGATGATAGTAGTAGTGCAGGGAACAAAAGAATTTAACGATTACCAGGTTTTTCTTCGTGCAATGGGAGTCGCTATGTCTGCTATGCAAGAAGAAGACAAAGAATTTTTAATATATTCTGTTGGTCCTGCAAAAATTAACTCAATGGTTTCAGAATTTTCTAATCTTTCTGAAAGAGGAATGAAGTCAAGAGGAAAAAAGATTAAATTTTTTAAGGTTCCTCCTTCTTATGTTGAAGAAAACATTGATTATGTAAATCATCTAGCATTTTTAAGCAAGCCAAAAGAACCACTTTCAAAGTTAGTCGCATTAGCCGAACTCAAAAATATTGAAGTCGGAATTTACAGATACTAAGGATATAAAATGATTATAAATAAATTAGAAACAATGGAAGCAATTGTCAAGAAGAATCGTAATCTTCGCTGGGATGGATGGAACGTAATGGATCTTAAGAAAACAGACATTGCCAGAACATCTCCTCAAGGAATTAGAATTAATGGTGAATGGTACCTAAACAAAGTTTATGTATTAAATAGTAATGGCTGGGATATTCCGAATAAATACAAGGAGTAACTAGTGAAGCAGCATTTATGGAAAGATGAAGCCAAGTGTCTTGGTTTAGAGACTAATTTATATTTTGATAAATATGAAGATGATATTGATTTAAGATTTAACATAGATAATTTTTGTGAGTCCTGTCCAGTTGCAAAAATATGTTTTGCTAATGGTGTATCTGGCAAAGAGTGGGGTGTTTGGGGTGGTGTATACTTAGAAGGTGGAGAAATCTCTAGGGAGTTCAACAAACACAAGACAAAAGAAAAATGGGGTGAGGTGTGGAAATCTCTGACAACGGAAATGAATTAACACCGTTTGAAAGTATTTGTGAAATACTTGCCGATTTATGGATTAATCATAAGCATGAAAAAACATTTCAAGATTTTATATCTTATAATGATTTAGGGTTGCCCCTTGCTTTTTTAATTGATTCAGAATTAGTCATACCAACCGAACTAGCAAAAAGATATATTGAAGAAACTTGGAACATTCTTCTTAACTCTCTTGAAATTGAAAATGATACTGGTTTTGAATCTTTAGAAGATTTGTTTAATTATTCTAAAATGGAAGAACAATAATGTATACATATGATATGCGTAAGGCTGTACACTCAATCATTCCTCCAAAAAATTTTGGTGTTCAAATTATTGACAATGATAGTTTTTTAACTATTAAACTTAATGAAATGGATTTTTTGCCTATGGCTCATGACGAAAAAATAGAGGCTGTTGAGTATGTTGCAAGAGTAAAAAAAGCATTAGAGCAAAATGGTGCAATTGTTTTGGTTACAAGAGAGGCAGTTAAATGAAAGATATTGTTGTAGTTGGTGGTGGCTCTGCAGGATGGATGACAGCAGCAATACTAATAAAATCTTTTCCTGAAAAAAATATTTATGTACTTGAAAGCAATGATATTCCACGAGTTGGGGTTGGAGAAAGTACATACGAAGGCATAAACCATTATCTTGAGTATTTAGGAATTGACAGAGAATCATTTTTTGAATATACAAATGCCACGGTAAAACTTGCAATTCAATTTAGAAATTTTTATAAAGAATCTGGTGAACCAGATTTCATTTATCCTTTTGGAGCGCCTACCTTTACTAAAGAAGGATCATCTTTAGATGATTGGATGGTAAGAAAAAATTTAGATAAAACTATACCAGTTACAGATTTTGCAGAGTCATATTTTCCAGCAGCACATCTAGTTAAACATAATAGGCTAACTGATAAAAACCATTATGGTAATTTTACACAAACTCTTAATACTGCATTACATTTTGACGCAATAAAGTTTGCAGATTGGCTAAAGAATAATTATTGTTTGCCACAAAATGTTAAGCAAATTGTAGGAACTATAGAAAAAATTACCACAAACGACAATGGTGTAGATAAGTTATTCTTGTCGGATGGAACAACTGTTTCTGCAGACCTATTTGTTGATTGCACTGGGTTTAAGAGTTTATTACTAGACAAAACTCTTAATGAAGAATTTATTTCTTATACTGATCTACTTCCTAATACAAACGCATGGGCAACACAAATACAGTATAAGGACCCAGAAATTGAAATTGAAAATGTTACAAGATGCACAGCCCTAAAAAATGGCTGGTGTTGGAATATACCTCTTTTTTCTAGATTAGGTTCTGGCTATGTATATTCTGATAAGTATACAACACATGAAGATGCACTTGAAGAATTTAAAAAATACTTAATGACAGAGTTAAAAATACCAAGAACAAAAGAAGAAGTTGAAAGCCTAGATTTTAGAAATATACAGATGAGAGTTGGTATTCATAAACGTACTTGGGTCAAAAATGTAGTTGCAATTGGTCTTGCTGCAGGTTTTATTGAGCCACTAGAAAGCAATGGGCTTTTTACTGTTCATGAATTTTTGTTCTGTTTAATCAAAACATTACAGCATGATAAAATTTCTCAATGGGATAGAGACGTATACAATAAGGCTACAAAAAAGATATATGACAACTTTGTAGAGTTTATTAGACTACACTATGCTCTTAGTTTAAGAGATGATTCTGAATATTGGAAAAATAATTTTAATAGAACATTTTTTAATGATGAAAACAGTTCAAGTGTTTTTAGTCACTTAAATGACATGGCAACAATTAAAATGAACTCAATAAGTTCAATGCCATTAAGAGGTGGAAATGGTTGGATTGCAACTGGGATGAACTATTTTATTCTTGATAGCGTTGCTTTGGCTTTTTCTGATATACTGTATGGTAATCTGGATAAGGAAAAAATAAAAATAGTGTTTGAAAATTTAGATAATAACAAAAAAATATGGGAAAATTTAGCACTTGAATCAGAAACTTCGTATCAATATATAAAGAGGAAATATCATAGTGAATAATGTAAATGCAATGTCAATGATAAAAATGGCTATTGGATCAATAAGATGTAAAAAAAACGGTCACAATCTTAATGAAAAAGTTTCATGCCCATTTACAGGAAAATCATATCGTGGATGCATGGTGTGTGGAAAGGTAATAACTATATGAGTTTAACGGTTATTCTGTCAGTTTGTCTTTTTTCAATGTCTGTTGCTTATCTTACATCAGTATATAATTTTAATAAACTTCGTTCTAGACATCAAAAACTTTTTATTGAGATGATGGTTCTTGAAAAAATAGTAAACGAATCTGAAGAGTTAAAGATTCAAAGCGATGAAAGTGTTCATAAGGAAAATTTTATTAAATTTTTATCTGATTCAAGAGATTGGGCCTATAAATATATTGAGGATGTACAGTCTGGGCTAAGTAATTTTATTGTTACCATTGAACCAGAGATTAAATATTTTAAAGAATTTGGTGGTGTTCTTGGTGAAAGTGCTCCAAATTATTACTCTATGAAAAAAATAACAGAAGAGTATGAAAAGTTAAAAACTTTATTGCCAAAAGAAGAAAACACAAATTATGAAAAATAAAAAAGTATTTTTTGTTCCTAGAAGTCAGATTGTTTCTGATATAAATAGGTATCCACAACCATCCAAAAAATATATTCCTGAATGGTATAAAAAAATGAGTGGATCTTATAAAGAAAAAAATGGTTTCTTAGTTCCTGGACCTAAAAGTTGTATGCCATTTTTAGATTCTTTTACAAGTGGCTATACAATGGAATTGGCAACAGATGTTGTTATTCAATATCACGGAAAAGATCCTAAAACAAACAGAGATGACATTAGTTATACTTGGGCTGGTGGTGGTAATAACCTTACGGAAAGACCTATAACAACAAGACAAGAAGAAACTGATGCACCTTTTGCTCTTCCAAAGTTTGACGGATACTATGATACAGAATTTCAATGGTATACCATGTGGGATACAAAAACGCCACTAGGGTATAGCACTGTATATCATCATCCCAATAATAGGTTTGATTTGCCGTTCCACACTTTTACTGGAGTAATAGATACTGATACCTGGAATGGTGATGGTCCAATTCCATTCTTATTAAAAGAAGGTTTTGAAGGGGTTATTCCAGCAGGTACACCGATTATACAGTTTACCTTCATTAAAAGAGAAAACTGGAAATCTGAAGCATTAGAGTTTGATCAAAAGAAAAGAAGAAGAGAAAAACATATGGTCAAAAGACATATTATGAATGGGTACAAAAAAGAACATTGGAAAAAGAAAGAGTTTGATTAATATGAAAGAAATATTTCTATCAACATTAACAGGTTTTGGATGTGGCGTAGTATTTGCTGCATTCAAATTGCCAGTACCAGCACCACCAGTTTTTGCGGGAGTCGCAGGAATTATTGGTTTATGGATTGGCTTTACAGTTATAACGAATATAATATCCTAGGAGGAAAATATATGAATGAACAAATTAAGGCACTACTAGCATCATATGGACGATCAGTCCTTGGTGCAGGCCTTGCACTATACATGTCTGGGGTAACAGACCCTAAGACTCTTGCTTACTCACTATTGGCTGCGCTTGCGCCAGTTGCATTGAGAGCACTCAACCCTAATGATAAGGCGTTTGGTCGTCTTCCAGATGTAGCAGAAGTTGATGCTGCAGTTAAGAAGGCAACCGTTAAGAAGGCTCCTGTCAAGAAGGCTGTCAAGAAGGCTGCACCAAAGAAGAAGTAATTCTTTAGGGAGGGATATGCATATCTAGCCTATCCCTCTCTTTTTTGGATACCATTATGTATATATTTCAAAATCAAATTAAACCTAAATCTAAGACTGCATTAATAATGTGCACCTATCTTAGATACAAGAACTTGCCCAAAACATATAGCGACCTTAATAGTCAAACTAATTTAGACTTTGATTTTTATATATCTGATAACTCAAATGGTGACCCACACATATTAAATACAACTAATAAATTTTTAGAATCTTTTCAGTATAATCTTTTTATTAAAGAACATCATAATAAATATAGTATTTTTAGTAGATTTATACTAGCAAAAGAACTTGCAAAAAGTGGATATGAAAAAATTATTATCATTGATGATGATGAAAGAATTCCAGCAAACTTTATTCAGGATTGTTATGATCAGTATGAAGATAATACAGTTAAGTCTTTTTACGCACATAAAATAATTGATAACTATTGGGAAAAGGTTATGTTGAAGCCAGGAGAGTTAGGAAACTACGCTGGTGGCGGTGGACTGATGTGTAATGCAAAACTTTTTTTGCATAAAGACTTTTTTAATTGTCCAAAAAAATATTATGTACTTGATGATTTGTGGATTTCATATTTTTCTAAAGAAATTGCAGGATATAACATTAAATTACTTAAGACAGATATTAGGTTTATACACGATAATCATGCAACAGCAAAAGGACTAATAAAAGAAAAACAATATTTTACAGATAAATACATACTGAAAAAAGAGTTAAATAAATGAAAATTGATCTAAGAAAATTCCCAACTTTTTACATTAACATGGATAAACATCAAGATAGAAACACTGACATGATAAAACTTGGCAAAGATGTTGGGTTTAATCAATACTCAAGGTTTTCAGGTATTGCTATGCCAAAACAACCAATGGCGGGATGTGCAAAGTCTCATTACGGAATTTTAGAAAACATGAGCAGTCCAACAATAATACTTGAAGATGATTGTGTTATTAAAAATGATTCATATGTTTTTGAAATACCAGACGATACTGATGCTTTATATCTTGGTTTGTCTGGATGGGGTTTTCTTAATAGCGAATCTAAACTAAACAATTTTTCTTATCAAAAACATACAGATTTTTCAGGTATTTATAAAATAAATGGAATGCTTGCTACTCATGCTATATTATACATATCGCCAGAATACATAGAGTTATCAAAGAAAATTGCTAAATGGTCTGGAGATAATAATCAGCATATTGACCAAGGTTTTGCACTTGTTCAAAAATATTTTAATGTTTATGCTTTAAAGAAACCAGTTTTTTATCAGCACAGTAATACAGCATCAACTAATATTATATTAAGAGGAATGAATGGCTAAATTTGGATCTTTATGGGTAGGAAACCCAATGACAAAAATACAAGAAGTATCTTTATCTTCTTTCATATATCATGGCCACAACCTTACCCTTTATGTATACGACATGGATATGAAGGTCCCAGAGGGCGTTCAGAAGGCTTTTGCGGGGGATATTATGGATGAGTCTGAGATGTTCCTAGTACAGAATACATATGCAGCATTCTCTGATTTATTTAGATATAGGATGATTAAAAAGACTGGTTTGACATGGGTAGATGCTGATACTATTTGTTTATCACCTGACTGGGACGGGCTTGGATATACCTATGCTTGCCTGGAAAATGATACAGTGGTTGGTGGTGTTCTTGCTTTACCGCAAGATTCTCCAGCATTAAATTATTTAATTAAGAAGTCAACTCAATTTGATAAAACAAAGATTAAGTGGACTGATGTTGGTCCAGCCCTTGTAGACAAAGCATTTAGATCTTTTGAATTAATGGAACATGTTCAGCCAATGGAAGTTTTTTGTGGAGTTCACTGGTCTCAATGGGAAAAATTATGGAATCCAAAACATACAAAAGAAATTAAATTATTAGAGAAAACTTCAAAAAGTATTTCTGTTTATCACTCAATGACAACTCGTGGAGGAATAGACAAAAACTATTTTCCACCAAAGTCTGCAATGGAATATTTTTATGATAAATTCGTAATGAAGAAGTGGGGATAATATGAATAAGATAAGTATTGAATATGACAAAGGGGCAAACTTCCTGTCATCATTAATGAAGAATTATGGAAGCGACAAGGGTTCTCCTCATGAGGTAGATATAACACCTTCTGGTTGGATAGCGAATAGATACACAGACATATACCATATATTGTTTGCAACAATTCGTGATGATGCTAAGAAGATATTTGAATGTGGAATTGGCACAAACAATGAAGATATACAGTCTAATATGACTGCTAATGGTGTCCCAGGGGCTTCACTAAGAGGCTGGAGAGATTATTTCTGGAATGCTCAGATATATGGTGCAGATATAGATGACCGTATTCTTTTTGAAGAAGATAGAATTAAAACCTATCAAGTTGATCAAACAGATCCAGAATCTATTAATAATATGTGGGAGCAGATAGGTGAATCAGATTTTGATGTTATTCTTGATGACGGCCTTCATGAGGCTCATGCCAATATAACACTGCTTGAAAATTCGTGGGACAGGCTAAAGCATAATGGCATATATATTATTGAGGATACATACTATACACATGAACCAATAAAGAAATACCTAAAGGAAAAGGGGTATAACTTTATCTTGGTAACCTTTGACAATACTGCCAGTTATTGCTTTGTAATATTTAAAACTACAGTCTAAGTCTGATTAAATAGGGTATAATGGTAGGATGGCTGATACATATACTCCAAATGCTGGCATGAAGGCTGCTGCTAGACGTGCTTTGAAGTGGAAAGAAGATGGCAAAGCAACTGGTGCTGGAACCCCTGTAGGCTGGGGAAGAGCAAGTGATATTGTTGCAGGTAGATCAATGTCTCTTGATACAGTTAAAAGAATGTATTCTTTTTTCTCCCGTCACGAAGTAGACAAAAAAGGTAAAGATTTTTATAATACATCTAATCCATCCAATGGCCGTATCATGTGGGACGCATGGGGCGGAGATGCTGGTTTCTCATGGTCAAGAGCAATTGTAAACAGAAATAAAGAAGCATCTGATCTATTTATTAATTTTGGTAAGTTTATTCCTGGAGCAGAAAGATTAACAGAAGTTTTTGATTTATCTAAAAAAGAAAATTACGGTGGTGTAATTGGAAACAGAAAGGGTGAACCAGCAGACAAAGAACTGTATGCAAGAGTAATTGCAGCAGCGAAGAAAAAGTTTAAGGTTTACCCATCAGCATACGCTAACGGCTGGGTAGTGCAAGAATACAAGCGCCGTGGCGGAACATATAAATAAAAGTACCCCTGGCAGGATTTGAACCTGCGACCTACACCTTAGAAGGGTGTCACTCTTCCACTGAGTTACAGAGGTTTGGAGCCTTCTGTCAGGATTGAACTGACGACATCTCGCTTACAAGGCGAGTACTCTACCACTGAGTTAAGAAGGCGCATCTCCAGAGAGAATTGAACTCTCGTTTACACCGTGAAAGGGTGTTGTCCTAACCACTAGACGATGGAGACTTGGCTGGTCTGGCAGGCTACGATCCTGCGACTTCCGAATTAACAGTTCGGCACTCTACCAACTGAGTTACAGACCAATAGTACAACAGGTAGGACTTGAACCTACGATAACCGAATTATGAGTTCGGGGCCTTGACCAACTTGGCTACTGTTGCTTGTTAATTATATTATATCCTGCATTATCTAGGTTGTCAACTATTGCATTAACAATAACTTCATAATCTATTTCCATAATAAAATGATTTTCTATCTTGTGCATGTTTATTGCAATTGGTGCATGATGTTGCAATGATTTAGATATTATTTCTTTGTAATCCATTATTTACTCTTTGGCTTAGGGTTTCTGCTTTCAATAAGTTCAATTATTCTATCAAGACCTTCAGAGTAAGTCATTGCATCATCTTTAGCCCAAAATAAAGTACCATCTTCATTAAACGAACTGCCCCTGTATTCAAGATATTCTTTTTGTATTTGTTTTATTATGGTAACTAATTGTTTTCTTTCCCATTTAACTGCTTTTTGACAGCCACTACATGGACAGGCCCAATCTCCACGGTCAGGTGTTTGATTTGGATCAGCCATTATCTATCATGCTTTCCATGAACATAACCAACAATTATTCCACAAATAAAACCTATTACAAGGTCAATTACTTCCACTGTTTTCCTCCTCATATTTTTTAAAAATTGTATTACCAATTATCATGTAATCTATTGGAGAACTATAAAATAAATCAATTGCATTTTCAGGATATCCAGCAATTGGTTTTTTATTAACATTTAAACTAGTATTTAAAATTATTGCACATCCCGTAATATTGTAGAACTCTTCTATTAGTTTTCTAAAATAGCCATCATCTTTTTCAACTGTTTGTACTCTGCAAGTATTATCAACATGTGTAATTGCAGGAAAATCTTTTACAATAAAATTATTTGTAAATAACATATAAGGATCTTTATTTTCAAACTCAAAATAATCTTTTATATTTTCAGACAAAACTGAAGCACCAAATGGTCTATAAAACTCTCTGTTTTTTACGGTGTTTATTATTTTTTTCCCATCTTTTATTCTGGGATCCATTAGTATAGAGCGGTTCCCCAATGCTCTTGGCCCAACTTCTCCATGTTCTTGATACCAACCAACTATTTTACCTTCAGATAGTAACTGTGCAACCATTTTAATTGTTTCATCAGTTGGTTTGTCTTTTGGTGCAATATCATTTTGGCAGTAAGGAAAGTTTTCTAGTTTAAACTTTGGTAAATTATTTAACTGTCTTAAAAGTTCAATTGCTCCTAGGCTTGTTCCTTCATCACTTGAATGTGGAGCAACAATAAGGTTCTTAAACTTATTTAAAATTTTTGTGTTCCATACAACGTTTTGAGCCACACCACCAGAATATGAAACAACATCATCGGTATCTGCGTATTCTAAAAATAAATTAACTATTAAATCTCCAACTGCTTCATGAACCGTTCTAATCCAATCAAGTTTATTGTGTGCAGCAAGTAGCAGATCGCCTTTATGTTCAATCCATCTTTCAAAATTAAAAATCTGATTTACTTCATCAATTGAATATTCTTTTGTTTTGTTTAAAAAATCATTATCTACTTTTCCATAAGACTGCAGCCCCATAATTTTTCCAGCGTTATCATGAATATTATTAGAATTAACTCCAAGCATCGGTCCAATTTCACCCATAGTAAGACCAATAGATCCGTTTTCTATTCTTCCATACCGAACAATTTTGTTGTTTTTAAATACAGTATAGGTTCTTCCTTGACCAACTCCATCAATAACTATTTTTGTTGATGGCAAATTATTTTCATCTTCTAGCATCCAAGTTGACATAGCATGAGCATAGTGATGATTTAAATGCCATAACTCTTTTACTCCATGAACCGCAAACATATTTGCATGGTCTGGAACTTTATAATAGTTTTTGTTATAATCTCTTAAGGCCTCAAACCCATCAGGCTCTTTACCACCATTAAACTTTGTGGCATCATAATCAATTGCTACTTGATCAATTTCTTTAATTTCAAAGTTAAATAATTTTTCAGCATCTTTTATGATTTCCCAAATTGTTTCATACCAAAAATGTTTTTCTTGTTTTGTTCTTTCAAATTTATGATAATATAGTTTTTCTCCATCAAAATAAGAAACATTGTTATCGTGATACATCAAACTAATACCCAATAACTTCATGATTCCCCCAATTAAATGTTTTTGTTTTTATGAATTGGTTTGTTCTAAAACCATTCCATCATATTCTATGGTATGGGTGTTATCTTCATTGTGTATAATTGAATCAACTTCATGAGAGAAGTACCACATTTCTTTACAATCAGACGAAGCGCATCTGGTTAGAAACCAAACCTGCTTTCCATCTTTTTGTACTCCGTCTGTAAAAACTATATCGTCTGGTAAATTATTATTCATATATACAGTATACCATCATTCTTCCTTGAATACTTCATTTTTTCCTTGAACAATAGAACGGCATGCCTCAAACGCTTTGCGTGTTCTGCGACTTTTCAAGAATCCTTTGCGTTCCCAGATTTGCTGGGTAAATAAAATATCTTGATCTATTTGGTATCTTATTTCTTTTACCGTAGTAACAATAAGATCCATTATTTTTGTTTTTTGTTCTTCTGTTAGTTCTTCTGTCCAGTCTACCATTGCTTCTTCTTCCAGTGTGTGTTTTTATACCATCCCAAAAAAACTGTATTTGCTTTTTCTGTGTTTTTAAAACCTTCTTCCAATATCTTATTGTTTTCTTTTAATTCCCATTTTTCATTTTTAAATGGTATTAGTTGTGCAATTGGGGTTCCTTGATGTATTACTCCCTCAAAGTTTTCTTTTAAAAAAAACGGAATACTTCCATGAGGTGCTAAAACATAACCACCCTCAAGAACTCCACTTAGTGTATAAAAAGGAAGATCGTTTCTGTTTAATGGGTGTGTAAACAAAATACTGTAGTCTTTAGGAACAGTAAAGGATCCAAAAGTTTTCCACACCCAATGTTCGTTAGAGTATCCATGAGGCACTGGCAAAAAGGGATTACTTTGTGGATTTCTTTGATCTACTAACTGATCTCTATTTCTCCAAAAAAATGCCTGCTTGCCATTTTTAATAGAAACCATTATGTCTGCAGGTAAAAGTAAATGATATCCAGTTGTTATTGCTTCTAAAAATGGTGTACAGGCCTTAAATGTTCTGTCATCAACTTCTGAAAACTTTCCACTTAAAAATTTTGGAGTTTTCTTGTACCAGTCTGGCACAGTTGCAGATGCCTGCTTTACTGTTGGAAAATCATTTTGAACTATAGAAGCATGCTCAAATGTTGGTTTATCTTTTTTAAATATCATTATTATCCAAACTCATACATTCCTATGTGTTTTGCTACTGCGTATGGAGCCAAATAAACTTTGCCCCCAGTTTTTATCCAGGACTTACAAAAATAATAATCTTCTGATAAAAGAGTGTTTGTTTCTTCATCAATTTCTAAACTAAAAAAGTTTTTTGTAGTTTTATTTTCACTGTTTTTAAACATTAAAGAATTATTTGTATAAGTTTCTGCATCTATTATATCAAATACTTCTCTCTTTATCAGCATGTATCCCGTTCCAATTCCAGAAACTTCCTGTACTTCATTGTTGTCAAAAAAATCATTGTTATTTTTTTGTGTAAAGACATAATTAAATCCATTTTTATGAAAATTAGAGTCTCCATTAAGCACGGAAGACCTAATCTTAATCCAATCAATCTTTTTTAAAGGATATAAACCACCAATAATATCTCTATCTTCTTTTACTAATCTTATAACGTCTTTTGCATTAAAATAAATATCTGCATCAATAAAAAGTAAATGAGTTGAATCTGATTCTAAAAATAATTTTGTAAGGTCATTTCTTGCACGATTAATTAGTGATTCATTATATATAAAAGCAGTTGAAAGACCCCATCCTTCTTTTTCAATCTCTTGCTTTAGTGCTAATATTGCTTTTGTGTATTCTCCACTGCACATGCCTCCATACATGGGGGTTGCTAAGAATATGCTTGGTGTTTTCACTTGTGTCCTTTCATATGTCTTACAAGTGTATCACTAGCCATCCTTGATCTTGACTCAATTTCTTTTTTGCATACTGGACATATAACTATTTTAGCCATAACTACTCCCACTCTATGTTGTTGATACTAAGCCAATCAAGATAGTTAATGATCATATTCCGTTTTCTTCCATATACTTTAATCTTTCTTCATATTTTTCCCAGTACGGAATATTATTTTCATCATAATCTGATCCAAGCATTTTTACAACTGGATCATTTTTTAACTTTTCTGTGTAATATGTATCTAATTCATAAACTGTTCCCCACTTATAGTATGGTTTGTAAAATAGTTCTGACATAAAAGAATGATATTTATTTGTAAAACCCCAATCGCCTGCCTCATCTAAACGTATAGCCTTAATTAAATGGTAGTGACCAAAAATTTCACAAGAGTTAGCAAACCATCTAAGCGGAAGTATCTTCGTCCTGTGTTGCTTGGTAAACCTCTCCAGGAACCCATCGTACTCTTCCATATTTATACTCTCTTTCATATCCAAGTGACTTCCAGTCCATCTTAATAATCTTAGGCTCTTTTGGCATTTACACACCAAATGTTTTCATCTTGCATTGTTTGATGGGCTTCCCAAAAGTATTCAGACTCTTTTGACATGTAACACTTATCACAAATATTTTTATTTTCCATTTTATTATTCAAATGATTCCTGTGTTTTGTAAAAATCATCACTGCCAAACATAATATCTATCATTTTGTTTTCAACTTTATCTAAGCATTTAGGGCATTGTTTAGTAGGTCTTGGAGTATCGTAATCAACCTCAAAGGCATAACCACAATCAAAGCATAACACTTCTGGCATTATAGATCCTCCATAATATAATCAAACACTTTTTCTACTACTCTATCAATTTCGTCAGGGTACTGAGACTCCAACTGACACACCCTACAATCACACATATACTAAGTATAGCAAGTAATAGAACTTATTGCAAGTAATCTATTAATTCTTGTATTTTTTCTTTTGGCTCTGCGACCCACTCTAAAGCATCTTCGCTTTGTAAAATATCTTTTAGATGAACAACTGCTTCATGTATTTCTCTTTTTAACTTATCACGCAAAAGAGTAGAGGCCATTTCAGCCGTGCCACATCTAGGGCTAGTCCAATGGTCCAGTATATATCCGCTATGATGTGCCTCATAGTATGGTTCCTTTCCATATGAATAAGTCTTCGTAATGTACCAGTGACAATCACGGTCTTTGTGATGATCTAAACTAACATATTTTTGCCACTTTGCCGTAAGTTCAATTAATTCATCTTCAAGTTTCATATATCCAGTATATTCTTTTTGGGCTATAAAGTCAAGCCGTCAATAGGTTTTTAAGTTCGGCGACTTATAGAGGTTTTAAACCTTACTAAGCCCTAAAAGGGCTATATCGGTTAATAGCCTTGTTTGCTGCCAATTCTGCATCTTCTTCTGTGTGGGTATATCCAAAAGTTATAACCTTAAACCCATTATATAGAGTCCATTTCCAAGGAATCGGGGGAAGAAAAAACTTATCCTGATTCTTAACAGGCTTACCATTAGATTTAACAGGAGGTTTATACTCCTCAATAACTATCTTAAGTGTCAAACCAATATCCCAACATGAGTAGGCCAATAGTATAAACACCTATCGCAACAAGGTTTGGCAACACTATTTCTATACTCTGCATAGTAAAGAGGATCTTTGCGATATAGGTTAGCCTTATGGCTATCAAGAACTCTCTTCAACTGTTCTTGGTTTTGCATCCAAAAAGGAGTAGCCTTACCCCAGTTTAATGAAAATCTAATTTCTAAGTCTTTTAGGTTTGCAACATTCTTGTCAGTCTTGATGCCACGAAACTCTGCTTCGTAAACCATATGGTCAATATAACTCTTTAGTTCATACTCACAGCCTTTCCACATAAGAACTGCTGGATGGTTTCGCCAAGCACCAGACTCAGATGCGCCAGATAGAATCTTAAGTATTTGATAGCCTTCTAGAATCTGCTTGTTAAGGCGCTTATTGTCTAGGGTTTGGGCAGTGTATTCGTAATCTGCTGAAGGTAGAAAGGTTTGCATATATCTATTATCTCAAGGTTTGCAGATAAAGTCAAGTCTTTTATAAATGTATTTTATTGACAGGTTCTTTAGACCAATGTATATAAGATTTAATATACACTGCTGCATAGGCAATTGCTGCAAAGATAAAGCCATATTGCTTAGTGGTTACAGCATAGATAATCCATAGGAACTCGTTGAACAATAGCAATAGCCATCCCCAAATGGTCTTACGACCAACAAAGAATATGCCTGTTACACCGATTGCTGCTAATATATATGACCACCACATATATCCATGATACCAGGTTTTGGCGGGGAAGTCAAGTATAATGAATCTATGGCAATCCTATATCTAATATATAACCCTATATTTAAAGCCTTCAAGATAGGTGTAGGAGATTTGTCTGGAAGTAGATACTCAGAGCATAGGCGTAAGGGATGGGTTCTGGTCAAGTATTGGTATTTCTCAGATAGATCAAAAGCCTTCAAGGTGGAGAAGATGGTTTTACAAACCCTAAAGAAGAGGTTTACATCTGGTTTTGTATCCAAAGAAAATATGCCACAGGGAGGGTTTAGCGAAACCTTTGATGCTTCTCAAACCTCATCTACTAAGATTATTAGAACAATAAACAGGGCGATCAAAAATTCGGGGAACTAAAAGGATGCTTCGTAATCCCTATAGTCATGAACCCATCTCTATAACACCCTTAGTATCCAGACATAGTTTGCATATCTCAAAGAACATAGTTCCAGAAGAATCTATCCTATAGTCATAATCACAGACATGTGGGGTTTTTCTCATATCGTTGAAACGCTTCCAAGGGTCTTGCATGAAGTCATCTATGTCCATGTATCCAGTATATCGTATGGACAAAGGTTTGATATACCCCCCAAATATAGTACCAAATGTCTGGTTTGATACTAGATATGGTGGTTTGATAGCAAATTAAATGTTACTGATATTTTTATGATTTATCCTAAAGTGGAGGAAAGTGGAGCATAGTGGGTTATTGAGCATTTCTAAGAAGGGCGTTCGTAATGTCTTGGGGGCCCCAAACCTCATATCCCCAAACCTTCCTAGCGGGATTATACTCCAAACCTTCCTATTTGTCAAACCTCATATGCATGGTTTGGGCATTATATACCAAACCTTTATAGTTGTCAAGCCCATTTTATGCATAAAAAAATCCTACAAAAATGCAGAAAAATGTAGGAAAATCCAGCAAAAAGGTTTGAAAGGTTTGGAAAATATCCAGAAAACCAGGAAAAAAGGTTTGTTATTCTAATGGGGTTTATTACTATAGGGATTGGGATCTATTCTAAAAGTCCCGTGATTTTTTCTGAAGGGTTCGTAAAGGGTTATTGACAGAAATGGTTTGATGTGGTAGAATCCCCGTGAATTTTTGCGAGGGGTTCGTAAAGTCCCGTGATTTTTTTTAGAGGGTTCGTAAAGCGTGTTTCAAGAATTTTCGACAATTGAAAAAAACGGAAAGCAGCCTAGTCTATGCTAGTGCTGCTAACCATTTGTCCATAGTTTTTGTATCTGGATCTATGTCTAATAGGATATTGAGTGCTTCCCAAGCGGTATTGATAATAGCCTTGCCATGAGAGGTAGCCTTAGCCTCACCCTTCAATATAAAACCACATAACTCACATTCGTTTTGGAAGTCTTTGAAGAACTCTTCAGGTACAAAGTCTACTGCACCATGATATAGAGAACTCATTATCTTTACTTTACTATTGAAGTCCATCTCTCCACCTCTGCCTCATTACATTTGGGTCAAGCACTGCTTCTCTTTCATATTGCATTGCCTCTAGTATAGCCTCTAGTCGTGTGTAAGTCAATTGTGGCAGTACCCTCGCCAACATGACTCCAGTAGTTTCAAGGTCAAGGTTTAGGTCTTCTACAATAGTTTTAATTCTCATTGCTACCCGTTCTTCGGGTGATGTCCCAGTCCGTAGTCTTCTCATGAATCTCCCTTATCTATTGTATCAAAAAGTAGAGAGGGGGGCAAGTCCCACCACAAGCCTGCCCCCCATCTCATTATATGGACAGGGTGACCCTACCCTATCACTTGCTCAGTCAAGACTCGTGGGGCATATGCATTAATGAATGCCTCCCAATCTACCGACACATTATCAATAACAGTCTTAGTAGTAAAGTCAACAATCACTGTTTGCTCACCTAGGTCAAAGTTATCTCCATGGACCGCATAGAGCCCAAACCCTGTTTCATCAAGGATGTTATGTTGAATAAGATAACTGATCACCATACGTGTGCCATACGATGAGTCATCCCAGCGTCTACGTGCATGCTGCAGCGCCTCTGCAATGTCAGGCTGCCATGAATCCTGGCCCCAGTGTGAGTAGAGTACTACAGATGAATCGGTACCGTCTTTAAATACAAAGTTAATCCGTGCTCCCATTATTCCTGCTCCCCTAGTTCTCCGTCAAAGTCAATTACTACCATTGTGACACGTCCATCATCGTTTGTCTTTACATAAACAGGATAAAGGCCGTCGCCGTATCCAGTAGAGAACACTACAGCGGAACCGTTGCCAATTTCACCGTATGCCTCGTTAATAGTCTGATTACATGCTCCTAGATAAGAATATTCGCCTATGTGGTTTTCGGGTAGGAATTCATCCTCTGAGTTAGTATCCCATTGGTCTAGATAGCAAGGGTCCCCAACCATAGCCTGCCCGCTGTCAACAGCAAAGGACCCAGCATAGGTCAAGTCTTTCATTAGTGTAGTGGTATTCATTCTGTCTCCTCTAGTTTTTTCATTTCTTCAATGGTAGCACAGTTAGGGCATTTTTCCAAATCAATGCTATCAAATTTATCTCTAATTAAATTATCAGGGTCTTCAAACTCTGCGTCACAGTTACCACAGTAAAACCATGGGTCTGATATCTTTACCTGAATAGTTGTATTTTCGGGGAATGGAACCTCAGTAATAAAATAACCAATCCTATTAACAAAGCCCCATCCAGACCATAGATAAGACCCACCGTCATCACCATCTCCATACATCCAAATATGGTTTGGCGGGGTAGACTTAACAAACTCTACCTCATCCCCATAGGTCTCAAACATATGACCGTCAAAGGAAGCATTTACATCTATATGGTTTTTGATTGGTTTGTAGGTTTCAAACCATTCATCTTCTGTCATCTCAATAAAGTTATCCATTAGCCTTGGCCCTATCTGATATAGCAAATGCTAGTTGATATGTTAGTGCGTATACCGCTTCAAGTGCGTCCATGTATCCTGAATTATATAGTCGCTCAACGGTGTCTTCGTACTCCTCATCAGAACCAAGTTCATCAGAGTTCTCCAGCAGCGGTACAAGTATCTTCTCACACTCATACATCATATTCTTAAGTTCACCATGTAGGATATCAGTACCTGATTCCCCTAGGTCTACGAGTTTTTGCAGTCTTGGGTCTAGTTGTGTTGTTTCCATTATGCAATCATATCCTCTGCCACTGACAAAAGGTGGCGGGTATTATAAATCTCAGCCTCTTTAGTCCTATAGAAATGGTGTTCATTAACATAGTCAATCTTTTCAAGGTCCTGTAAAAGACTTATCTCATGTATCTTCATATACTCAATGAAACTATTCATCTGATTCATCTTCATCCTCTTCTTCAGGCTCTTCTTGCTCATCTACCTCAATAGAATAAACTTCAGCGCTATAAGCATAGTCCTCGTAATTCCAGCCTTCTTGTTCTGCTGCGGCTTCATCTTCTGCCTCAACTTCCATGAAGTACTCAACAATCACTTTAACATCATAAATGGGCATTTTTTTTGACTCCTTCTTAATGGTTTGATATATTAATTATAGGGGTTTGAGTCTATCTTTACAACCTGTGTGGGTGTGATGTTGCTCACATCTGTGATGATAGGGGCATAGGCCTCTTCATAACTAATATAGTTTAACATTCTGCCACAGGGACATTGCATCTGGACTACTCCCAGGGGAAAGTCATAGCCATCCCTGGCGGTAAACTCAATAAGAGCATCACACTCATCGGGATCGCATACAAATGTATATTTACTCCACATTAGTCAAAGTACCCTTCTGCCCATAGGCCTGACAAGAAGTCTGAGGCCTGTGTTAAGTTTCTGTGTAACCAAGGGTCATCGTCAGGATTCACGGTAGTTAATGCAGAATCAATGGCAAGAACCATATTATCTAAATCATCTCTCTCATATCCTAGCATTACTCACCCCAATACTTTACGATGGTTTGCAGGGTACTGTGAATATTACAATCACAATCTCCCCCCATATTATCCATAAAGTCTATATGAGAGAAGTTATCCTCATAGATAGTCTCTACTAATTCAGAGATGGTTTGAGGTTTTAAGGTTTGGGTCATGCTATTTCCTTTTCATAGGCAGGTAGGCTTACTACCGTCAATTCTAGCATTTCATCAGGGTATCTGTCAACTACCCAGTTCAGGGCTTCCCCAGCAGTTTTGAAATCAGTAGCAGTACTACTAGTTCCATAACCATTAATGGTGGCTTCCCAGCAATCAGTCCCACCTGGTGAGACAGAATAGTTCATTTCATATATTGCTACTTGTTTGGTCATATTAATATTATAGTGGTTTGGACTGACATCTGCAAGTCCCGTGAATTTTTTACTAAAGACCTTAATCATAAATAGTCCTCAGAAATATCATGATTTTTTCGACCCGCATTTTTATGCATTGCATTGCATTTTTATTTATTGCGATCCGTACGGGACTTGAACCCGTGACCTCTACCGTGACAGGGTAGCGAACTAACCAACTATTCTAACGGACCAAATGGTGAGCAGTTTTAATTCATGCTCAGGAAATTGTATCATGCTAGTTGCATAACATTCTGCACAACTTTTAGCAGACGATTTTTTTCTGCGTTGATAGCAGGGTCAAATCCACTTGCACTTGCAAGGATAGATTCGTTATTGCCACCACGAGCAGAACGGTACCAGTCAAGGCGCTCAGTAAGTGCATTGAAAGCGCCCCATGCAGAGCCAGCAATCATGCCGTTAAATTCGCCAGTGTAAATGTCGTTGATAATATCAACTTTATTTTCCCACTTCTTGACCGCACCCTTAGCGTCTTTCTCAGGCTTAGGATAAGCAGCAAGAATGATGTCGTTGAATTGCTTAGCAGAAACTTCTTTCTCAATCATAGCCTTAGCCATAATATCAAATTCGTCCATGTAAGTATTAGCAAGACCAAGAGTCTCACGAGCAATCTGCACTTTACCATTGGCAGTCTGCGTGTGGCGAATCTTGAATGATTGCTTGACACCATTCTTCTTCTTGCGTGAGCCTAGTGCAAGATTAAGAGTGTTAGCGCACACAACACGAACGGGTGTTATGCTTGCTTGAATAGCGATTGAGCCATCGTGTGATGTGTTGATGAGCAAATAAGTCTTTACCTTATCTGCAACACCGCTAGGGTCTAGGATTGTTTCACGCTCTAATGCAAGAGAGCCGAATACAACACGACCACCCTTGATTGCGCCTGCGGTTTCCCAACGACCACCGCCGTCTAGGATATTATCACCGAATGAGAATAAATCTTCATTCTGCAATACATGATAGCGCTCACCAACTACACCAAGAATATCAGTCTGGGTGTTATCGGTAGGATTTGTACGCAAAACATATTGGTATGCCTTGTCGCTAGTTAGATGTGATGGGGTTTCCAAATCCTCTAAGCGAACATTCCAACCGTTTAGATTTGCTGCTTCCAACATTTCTGCGGTTGTTTTTTCCTCAGTGAATACGGTACCCAATCCATGCCATGCTGGTTCACGGAAAGATGCAAAAGATGTCTTACCGTTTTGTGTTTCTAGGTCATGTGCCATGAGTGTTTCTCCTTTTTGTTTGTTTATACAATCATAACATGACCCACCGACAAATGCAAATCAGGATAGTTAAATAGGGGTAAATCGGACATTTTGGGGGTGTGATCAATCTCACGTAATCGTAACTTGACAATGACTGGTCATTCGGGTCGAAAAATTTATTAAGCCTTTTTCCATCATGCTTAGGATGTATGGGTTCTTACACCTGCCCAATAAGGTGGCTCTATAGTATTTCTATTATCGCCCTAATCAGCCTGGCGAAAAGTGAGCAGTTTACGTGGCCGTGCTCAGGGCCCTTACCTAGTTTAAAGACATTCGGCATGTCTTTTCATAGCCCCCTATGAAATTAGTAGTCAACCTCGTCATAGTTAGTATCTACAACGTTTGAATCTTCATTCATGAGTTCAACGTGATATGAATTTACATTGAATTCAATTGTTGACAATATGTCATCAATATCCTCACCTGATTCAACACATATGGTAAATGTGTGGTCTACGGTCATAGTAACGTCATAGTTCTGTGATAACGTGAAGTCGCCAATCTTTGCAAGCGCTTGGGCCTGCTCCATGGAGATATTCTCTTCATTAAGTTCACTGCGGGTCCAGTCCTTGAGATCTTCCTTAAGTCTATTAAGTGCTGCTGCAGTGTTCATGTCCCGCTGTGCAAGACGTGCATGTGATTCTTCTAGTTGAGTAATACGCAATGTGGCCTTGGCCAATTCATCACGTAGAAATGTCTCTGTTGCGTAGTTTACTGTATCCATAGGGGTTATTCCATTTCTTTCTCTAGTTGTTCAAATTCTTTGATGGTATTAATCATCTCATCCATTTGGTCTTTTGTCAAGCACACATTTGATACTAGTGTGGCAGTAAGTGAGGCAAGGTGAGCAGAATAACTCCAAATTGCCTCAATGAATTCTTGTTCTGTCATTGATTCACGATGTTCGCTAATCTTCTTTGCCATTAGCATTGTGCTGAAGTCTGTAACTGCGTCGCCAGTTGCTTCTTGAATTTGTATTGCGGTGGATATCATGAGGGCCTGCTTTCTTTGTTGTTTAATATAAGTATATATCTCAGGACTGACAAATGCAACTTAAATACCCGTGAATCTTAAATAGTGAGACGTAAACCATGTGAGAAAGATCACACGGGTCGAAAAATTTTTGCGGGGAATTTAGAGAGCAGTTTAAACTCATGCTCAGGAGTATCATCTCAGGGAACACTTGCTACAAGTAGCGTGGAGCGCAGAGATGAAACTTACTTAGATGTTTTTACCATTGCAAAGCGGTGTGCGCCGTTTGCTAACTGTAATGAAACTCTAGTTAGTTTAGCGTTGATAGGAGTAAAGTTGCTAATGCGACCTGTAATTCCTGTCTTGCTTGTTGTGAATAGATCACCGATTTGGTAAGTGTATCCGCCTAGTGTCATTTTGGGTCTTGCCTTTCTGTTGTGGTGGTTAAAGTTGGTGAGCAGTTTTAGTTGTCATGCTCAGGACATTTCCCCGTTGGGAATTATAGGTATCGTGCTACCGCATTGTATGTTGAGGTATTAACTGTTTCCTCATCTGTCATCTTGAGGATACGAATTGCATTTTGGATTTCTTCCTTCTGCTCACGATATGTGTGCTGATGGATAACCTCAAAATCCTTAGTTGGCTCTGTTGGCAAATCCTTTTGGGATACTGTCAAATCAAAGTCAATGTTTAGATTGTTATTCCAAGAACGGAAGTTGGTTCTAAAGTTTTCTGCCTTAGAGATATTCTTGACGGCATAAGCAATAAGTTCCTTCTTATACTTATCCCACTCTTTCTGATACTTTGCTTCATTTGCTTCTTGTGAGGCGTAGTCTGCCTCTAGTTTAGCAAGTGCGCCTTCTAGTGCCTTGATTACTTTAGGTGTAGCGATTTTAACGCTAATTGCTTTTCCTCTTGTTGCCATTTTTTGCTCTCTTTTCTTTGGTGGTTGATATTTATTATAGGGGGTGGAACTGACATTTCCCCCGAAGGGGGGAGAGTTCTTACTTACGACATTGGGCTAGAACACTCTCCTAAACTGCCCCTGTTTCGCTATGAAAGGCTTATGCCTTCCAAGTAGTCCAGCGTGGTGAGCCATTTACATCTAACTTGACACGAACTGTGTTCTTGTTAGTTGGCACGATTTCTACGATAGTGCCTGTAATCTTAGACTTCTGTGAAGTATAAGTGTCGCCTACCTTGTATGTTGCTACGCCTACTGTCATTTGTTTCTCCTTTGTTTGGTTGATATATTAAGTCTAGCATTTTCTACTGACATTTACAACATTTTTCCCTAAAAATCTCATATATTGAGATATATTGGGGTGTGATTTACATCACCTTCCGCCTGCCACCATTAGAATTGCCCCTACTATGGCTAAAATGATTATTAGATTATTCATTTATCCCCTCACTTTTTGGTTGCGCTAAACACTATATCAGATTTCTCATAAATACACAACTTGCAGGTGGCGCAGGCTGAGCCTTTCTGAGAGATAAGGGGGATAGCCTTTTTATTTTCAGGGCACTTAGCACCAGGCTTACCTGTTAGTGCCTTCATGTCTGCTTGCCCTATTAAGAAATTTTTGGCAAGGTATGCAAGGGATACGCCATGATTATTCTTGAGATCAATTCCCGTATCCTTATTCTCACTGTCTGTAGAATAGTATAAAGATAGATTAGGAATGTCTTTAAGAATGAGCGCTGCAGATTTAACTCTTGTGTATACCCAGAATTGAATATCAGGATATTTATCCATAACTACTTTCCACGCATATGCGTAGGTATCGTTAAAGAAATCTCCGTCCCAGTGGATACGGAATAACTTTTGTGCATTGCGCTTATCACAATCTGCATTAAACTCATGAATCATTTCATTAAGTAGACGGACCATTGTTTCTCCGTCTGCGTCTTTAAGTAGTTCCCAGTTATGAAGTAGGTTAACCTTTACTGTTGGGAATACCTTTTCCAACTTGCCTGCGTAGCAAATAGTTTCGCAGATAGACGTAGCACCAGGACATGAAAAGTTTTTTCCTGCGGGTAATCCGAATGTGTTTGCAATACTTGCTTGTTTTCCGTTAGGGGTGACGGCATTGGCTACTTTCCTATCTTTGCTTCTAAGTAATTTGGACATGGTGGATTACTCACTTTCTTTTTCTCTTTCTAATCTTAACATTAGGGACTGACATTTCTTGCGGTTGTATTTCTTTTTATTTGGGATCGCTGAGGCAGCATTAGAACGGCGAAGTTCCATAAGTCTACGTAATTCCTCAGATGTTTTTTTCATACTTAATACTATCAGATTTAGGGGAAAAATACAAGTCTACGTAAAACGGACATTGCGGACAAAAGGGGCGGGTCGAAATTTTTATTCGTCTAAATCTACATACACATATAAATCAACATATGCATCGTGTGCAAGTATTAGCGTATCACGTTCACCATATGTATCAATGTATTCAATAAAATAATTATCGCCAGTTGAATCAGAATTAATTTCAATAACTTCAAGTAATTCTTCATCAACCTTTATTAGATCATCAACCATCAATGACCCTGGCGTTAATTTATCTGCCCAGACTAGTTCCATGTTGTTTATTGTAGCAGTCATTTTAGTACCCCTCATCATATTCTAGTGAGAGTGGGAAGTCATCAGACCCATCTTGCCAGTCATCTACTGGGTCAATGAAAGTATGAAGGTGGTGCTGGTCTACAATAGCGTGTGCAGGTGCTTGCGTTGAGCCACGATATAGAATCTGAAAGTCACCAACCTTTGGCATATCAATCATGCGGTCATAGTCCTCATCATAGTATGCGTCAATAGCCTCAATACATGGTGCTACCATTTCTGCGGGTACTGGAGGATAGTGATTACCCTTCAAGTGATATAGAATCTGAGTCTCCAAGTCCAAGACTGTATCTTTAATTCCTAGTGCGGTTACTGAACCCATTATGCTCTTACCTGTACCTTTCCATCACGATAAAAAACTTTTGTGTAGCATTTGCCAGTTGGCGTATAAAGATTAACTGTAGAATATTCATTAGCCAATCCCCAATCAGTAAAACGGAAAAAACTTTCCCATGCACCGAATTCATTTTCATAGCGTTGTGACCAATGAGGTGATTCCTCATAGTCATATTGACAAGTTACTAGGTATTCATATTCCATTAGTTATAGGTTCCTTTACATTCTGAGCAGAGATAGTTAATTTTGCAGTAGCAACCTACGGCAGTAGGCATATCAGTTTCATAGTAGTCATCATAGTAGGTCATTAGTTAGCCTCTTTCGTTAGGAATAGTTGGTCAATATAAGCATATTCTATCATCGCCTCAACCTCTCGGTCAAGATAGCAACGAAAACAATATAATTCAGTTACATCTACTGAATTTTCATTACATTGTAAGCATACATCGGTCATGGGAGCCTTCTTTCTTTAATTAACTTGATATAAATATCTTATCAGGTTGGGGTGACATTTGCAATTCCGTAATCGGGCAATTTGGACAAGGTTCCCGTGATTAATATCACATCGTACGTAACCTGTGGATAACCTGTGGACGACACGCCCGACTGCGGGTCGAAAATTTTGAGCAGTTTTAGATCTTGCTCAGGATTTTTATTTATTTCTTTAGTCGTTCACTTCTCAATGCAATTTGCAATCTGCGAATTTCTTTTTGCTGTGCAATATTTTGTTTCCAAAACACACCCATTACAAAAAGAGAACTAAAAAGTGCAATTGTTATTCCGATTAGTGTTCCAGTGTCTAGAATCATTTTATACTCCCTTCTCACATGCTTCAATAAACTTATCACGTTTGAAGTTTGGATTGTCTTCTTCAAACATAATTGCGAAATCATTTACCAAATCTTCCCACCAAAAGTTATCTATCATGGCTTGATGATAACCTGCAAGAATATCGGCGACCTTTACATAGTCTTTTCGTGTCATCATTTTATTCTGCCACCTTTAGAATTGCATATGAACCGCCTGCGTTAATTTCGTCAATAGCAGGCTGAATCATTGGCGCAAGTAATTCCTTTAGCATTCCTTCAAGTAATTCTTTACGCATATTTTCTTCAAGTGCAACAAGTTGCATTCCGACTGGGTGAGTTTCGTCTACTTCGGTTATGAATTTTAGAGAGTGTTCAATTTTTACCATTAGAGAGAGGCCTTTCCTCGTAGTGTGCCAGTAATTCCAAGAGTGTCGCAAGCGACTTTTACGGATACGCCAACGGGTAATTGTGTTGGGTAAGTGTTGATGAATTGTGCAACCGCACCCTTAGAAGGCAGGCTGATTGTTTTTACTGAACCATTAAAGGTTTCTAGTTTTACATTGTACATATTAGTTTTCCTTTCTTACTGCAACTGTACGGAAAGTCTTGCGACCCCAAGTATTGCTACCGCTATATGGTGCAATTTCTACAAGATAAGTTTCGCAACCATCATACCAAATTGGCTGAGGGTGCAATTCTGCACTTATGATTTCTCCACGCATTGTTTTGGAGATATATTCTTT
>Ga0315909_10000117_pt1 | contig 101621 bp, 105 predicted proteins | sample LakEriMetagenome_11_FD_203527 | JGI IMG/M metagenome (GOLD analysis project Ga0315909, IMG submission 203527) | Freshwater fungal communities from buoy surface, Lake Erie, Ohio, United States - Buoy 2 MA125 | ecosystem: Environmental > Aquatic > Freshwater > Lake | place: USA: Lake Erie, Ohio...
CTACGCTTGGGAGAACGAGACCTACGCTTGGGAGAACGAGACCTACGCTTGGGAGAACGAGACCTACGCTTGGGAGAACGAGACCTACGCTTGGGAGAACGAGACCTACGCTTGGGAGACCTAAATGACATTGGAAATGGAAACCATTCCACAACACCTGATGAAGGAGTGGTGTGCATTTATTATATATTTTAAAAAAAATATTGAAAATCTAACATTATATTATATGTAAAATGTCTATACGTTCTAAGATTGATAATATTCCTTTTGATAAAAGAGAAAAAATGAGCACCGATCTTTCTCTAAAGATGGAAGCATCGAAATACGGTTCTTTTGGAAAACCTCAATACTTTGATACATATGAAATAGACGGAGATGAGGTGTGTATTCCTTTTGCATATGCTATAAATATCATGAAGTTTCCTAAACCAAAAAGTGATTTATATAAAACAATTTCAAATCCCCATTTTTCCGGCTCTCTTAGAGAGCCTCAAAAGATTGTAAAAGACGAAGCCATAAAGAACCTCAATACTTATGGAGCATGTCTAATCTCATGTTACCCCGGATTCGGCAAGACTCTTACATCAATCTATATTGCAAGCAAAATTAAACTACGAACGATTATAGTCGTGAATAAGATTCCTCTTATGGAACAATGGCAAGAGGCGATTGAAAAACTATGTCCAGACACAAAATGTAGGATCATAAAGCCCAAAAAAGATTTTCCAGATGATTGTGACTTTATTATCATAAATGCTATCAATGTGTCGAAGTTTCATCCGTCATCTTTCACATCTTTTGGGACGCTTATCATAGACGAATCTCATCTTATTATGAGTAAGGTACTTTCACAGTGCATGTTCAAGATACATCCTAAATATGTGATTGGTCTATCTGCAACTCCATATAGACCAGATGGACTAAATGGATTGATGGATCTATACTTTACAGAACACAAGATAGTAAGGAAATTATGGTGTCCCCATGAAGTATATAAAGTATCTACAGGATTCACACCTCCTGTAGAGTACGCCGCGAACGGCAAAGTAGACTGGGGAAAAATCTTAGAAGCGCAATGTATTAATCCAGAAAGGAATAATTTTATAGTAGATATAGTAATGAAAAATCCGGATAGAAATTTTATAGTAATTTCCAAAAGGACAGAACAGTCTAAATATATTCACGACCGTTTGAAAGGACTTGGAGAGAGCGTTACAATTCTTGTAGGCTCTGGGTCAAATTACGACAAGGATGCTAGAATTCTTATAGGTAACATTCAAAAGGTTGGAGTTGGTTTCAATCATCCTAAATTAAACGCGCTAGTTCTTGCTTCTGATGTAGAGGAATACTTTATACAATATCTCGGACGCACAATGCGTGTTGACGAAAAAGACCCAAATTTCGTGAAGCCAATTGTATTTGACCTTGTGGATAATAATTCTATCCTAAAAAGACACTTTGCGACGCGGAAAGCAACTTATATGGAAGTTGGAGGTATCATTCAGGAATATAAAAATTTATAATTATAATCATAATAAATGATTATAAGGTATGTTAACAACGTTGGCGAGAAGAAGACTCTTTTGCTAAAAGGTAAATTGGGAGAAGGAGCATATGGAGTTGTATACAAGGCAATTTTAGATGGTTATGGTATCACAGCGCTAAAGGTTTCTCCCCTTACAATAAGTAACCTTGACCTTATTGAAAATGATGTAAAAGTTAGACTAACATTTGGAGAGGATGAAGACCCTCATTTTATACTTGTAAGACGAGTTATACTCAATACTAGCAAAAGAGATATACCATTTGCTCAAGCTTATCCTGATATGGTTGGATTTAGCGATGACATAGACAATAGTGAAGTTGCTTGTATGTACAAGTGCGCTGATAGTGTCGATTTATTTGAAATGATTTCTGTATCTAGTGAAATTTATCCTAAAAACTTACTTGGTACATTTTTCACTCAGTTATGTGTAGGACTTAAAATATTACACGACAGAAAGATTGCACATAGAGATATTAAGCCTGAAAATATTATGATGGATGAAGGGGTATTAAAGTACATAGATTTTGGTTTTGCATGCATAGAAAATGATTGCTTCAAGAAGCCAAATATCGGGACTCCTTATTACGCGTCTCCCGACATTGTAAAAAGACAAGATCCAACTGTATTTGAGACATTCTTGAAGAGAGATATTTACGCGCTTGGTATAACTTTCTTTGGTATACTAACTAGGAAAGATTTTCCTGTGCATCCAAATAAGCTCAAGGCTATCGATAATCAGCAGATGTTGGAAGTATATTATAAAAGAATTGTCGATGCAAATGTTAGCAGCGAATGGAAGAGTTTGATATTTAATATGATAACTCCTATAGAAAAAAATAGATATGATATAAATCAATGTATAGAAGCAATCGAATCGTTGTTCTTATAACTTAATAATATAATTGCAACTATGTTAAAAGGCATTTTATTAAGATTATAATTATAATCTTAATCATTTATGTTATTACTCGTCGGCCTCTTCCAGAAGTTCTTCCTCTTCGAAATCTTCATCTTCAATATCTTCGTCTTGCTCCTCCTCCAAATTATCTTCAATATCCTCAATTTCCTCTCCTACGTCTTCCTCATCTTCGTCTGGAAGATCCTCTACAACTGTAGCCTTCTTTGTATTAAGATTCTCTGGCAGAACATACTGAAGCTTGTACTTGTTGCAAATTTCGATTCCCTCATCTGTAAGAGGGTCGATGTGTCCCTTTGGATTCTGGGTACCAATAATTTTCTTTGTATCTTTATCAAGTACAAGTCCGGTTGAGGCGTGTTCGTGATTTCCAAATGAGTTCTTTGAAACCTTGAATGGTTCAATCTTTGTTTGAACAGACTTTAGAACAGACTTTAGAACAGGTTTTGCATCGACTTTTGTTGGTTTAGGAGGAGACTTCTTCTTTGCGGGCGCGCCTCCACCTGTAAGGCGTGCAATCATCTCTTCTTTAGTACCAGTAGAAGATAAACCACGAGTCTTACAAAGTGCTACAAGCTCTGGCTTCTTCAAGCCAGAAAGTTCCGAATTATTAGTAAGAGCGGGAGCGGCTTCTGTAACTTTCTCTGTTTCTACTGTTTTCTTTGGTTTAGCCTGTGTTTGTGTTTTTGTTTGGTTTCCACTCCACAACGAACGTAGCTCTTGACCACTGATATTATACTTATCCGCTACTTGTTCGATAAACGAATCTACAGCCTTGTTTACGGTTGAGATAATGAGATCTGAAAAGGACATTGTTTAATTTATCACACCGTTGTTTTAAATCAATTTTAAATTTGCAGTCATTTTGTTTTTAAAAACAAAATATTTAATGTTGTAGTATATTCTTTTCTATTTTTTCTTTGAGCCAAAAGAAGTGTTTCATGTTATATACTTCTTTTGGAAGTCGACAGAACCCTAAAAAGGAACCCATTAGATTCCCAGCGACACATGCATTTGTATCTGCGTCTCCACCCTGTCTTATTATATCTTGTATCGTTGTTTCATATAATGAACCCATTGCAACTTTCTTGATAGCATAGATAGCACAATACAACGGATATTTTGTATTGCTCCGAGAATGACCCTTATTGAAGTCGATTTCAGATAACGACACGATCGACATACCTCGAGACACATATTTTAAAAATTTTTGTATATATTCTTCTTTTGTATACATGACATCTTTTATATAGTCCATCTGACGTATGGCATTGACACCGTTATTTGTCGCATCTGTCAACACCTTTTCGACATCTTTTTCTCCTCGTACAAAGTCGTACACACAACTAACAACGAATATACACGATGCAACACATCGGGGATCATAGTGTGTAACTTGACACAACTTTTTAGTATACTCGAATAGTTCCGACCGTTGTTTATCGAAACATCCTATGACACCACACCTCATGATGGCTCCATCCTCGTATAGCATGCCATCACTACAGCGCCACACTTCCTCGGATACCTTATAAGGCGATATTTTGAAATTTTGTGTCTTCAAAACCCAGCAAACGGGTAATCCAATTCCAACACCCGTAGTGTCTCCGAGATCTGGAAAGCCATTGAAAACCCAATTGTACAGTTTCTTTGCAAATAGAAATTCACACTCTTGTACACCGCTCTCTGAGACAGTCTCCATAATCAGGATAGATTGGTCTGTGTCGTCGGTCCAATCTGTTTTATCCCAACCGTCTCTATGTCCATCTTGAATTATGTCGGAAAAACTAATCTTTTTCATCGGATACGATTTTTGTATCTGATCAATTGACAAGAACTCTGTCGCCTTGCCTATCGCATCGCCATATGCACCTCCAAAAACGCAACCGTATATATTCTGCATTTGAAAATACATAATAATTTATTTTAAAAATATCAGTTTTAAAATAAATGGATGACGAGTATAAACGTAACTTAGCAAAATATACAAACAAACTCAGTATCCGGGCAAAATGTGTAATAAAAGGATATACAGATAGTCAATCAACTCCAATTAATAAATACCTAGTTTCAAAGGCTGGATTAACAGACGAATTTAGTAGACCTTTTGATGCCGACCAATGGGAGCAAATTGCTATTTTGATTAGTGCAATATATAATGCGCCTCCTATTTTAGAGCCGATTAATTTGTACCAGTTCTACTTACCCGATTATAAAGAGTACACTATAACCGAAGAATTAAAATTAGAACCATCATTAAGAGAGACAAGTTTAAATCCAATTTTAAGTACATTTTTCCAGTCTACAACTCATAATGATGAAGTACTATCTTTAATGGGTTCCTTTCACGGAGAAGGATGTTGTATGCGAAAAATTACAATTTCTAATGCTCCTATATTAGACGTGTCTAAATTTTCTGCATATGAATATCAAGACGAAGTTATGCTTCCTCCATATTTAATTTTTAGACAGGAAATGCCAAGCAGTAAAGAAGATATTACAGAATACTCCCCCGAAAATGTGCGTATAAATAGCAAAAAAGTAGTAGATATGAATGACCCGTGTCATATAAATTCTGTAATTTTAGACATAGACCAAATAAAACAAACTCCTCATCAGGATGTTTCATTACATACTAATTTTAGTGAAGTAAGACCTGTTTGTATGCACCCTGGTTTTTTAAGTTATATCAACATAATTCTAGACGAGTTTTACACATTCAAACATCAGACAAAACATGGTAAGGGTCACATATGCAGTGTTATTATTTTAACAGCTATTCTATATTCTACACTTAAAACACAAGACGCCGATCCCGAAATATTATCGATAGCAATTTTAACATCTCTTTTTCACGATTCCGGAAGACAGGGCAGAGATGGGAAAGATTTATGGGAACAGGAAAGCGCGAAAAATGCGAGAAGGAAAATCGCAGAAAAAGACGAAAAAACGGCTAATATAGTTTCGAATATGATAAATGCCAAAGAAATTGATGAAATTGATGATGTATATAAGTCCGCATTTTTTGCATATAAAGGTGCCGATTCTATAGATATCGTAAGGGTTGTTTCTGTTTATTCTCCGGAAAAGAACGTAGCAAGCGGACAAAATGAAATCACAGATATTTTTATACGTCACTTGCCATTTGAATTTTCTGATTTCACATCTATCATAGCCTTAATTGAAAATTATACAGAAGGTGAGAATCTAGACTCATATCTTGAAGATTATTTCTACACGGAAGAAGATGAAATAGAAGTTAAAGACGGAAGTATAGTGTATGAGTATGCGGGATTTTTTAGTAGACCAAATATTAATTTTTCAAACGACGATATTCAACGAATATCAGTTGAAACAAACAAAAGCGTCAGAAAAGTTAGAAAAGACATTATAGAGGAGAAAAACGACGTTATTACAAATTTCTATTCTACCCTGAAAAATGGTGCTAAATATTTTATCACGAAAAAATACCTTAAAGTAGACGGGAGATATTTTGACGACTTTTTAGAGATACTCTTATTCTATTTGCCATATATGCCTTATACTATGGTAGGAATGTCTAACTATATATTTCCGTTTACACATAGAAATTTATACTAAACCAATGTACTATAAATGGTAATAAGACCAGATGGTATATTGGAGACAGAAGAGGAGTCCTAAGGTCAAGTATTAAACTTCCATCTCGTATACTCAAAGTTCCGACTCAGCCTTCTTCCGAGCCGTTTTTTCGGGTGGACCTCCACATCACCTCTTTTCGTTCGCATATGTTATTATATAACTATAGTTATAAAAATGTCAGTTCGTTTCAATAAGATAATGGTAGTAAGTTAATAAAATTGATTTTTTAAGGACAAAAATAAATACAACCCAAGATGCTTGATTTTCACGGCTTTTGCTTCGCTTTCTCCGATATCGCGTCCACACCCGTATATACGGTATATACGGGAGTGGACATTCCACACCTGAAGGCGATCTACGACAAGATCATCGCAAACCCAAACTACGCGAAAGAGAGCGTAGATGAGGATGCATTGTTTATTATAAGGAGATACGAGAACGCCGTAGATGCAATTATCACTCTGACAAACAGGATTCACATAGACAAGCGCGTCTTGGACATCTTAACTAAGATGTTCGACTGGCTCCGGACACACTCTCAGTGCATGTTCGACGATGAGACACATCAGAGCTTCAAGAAGATGTGTCTCAAGAACACATCTTATCGCGACATGGTAGTCAACCTTTTGGAAGACTACACCGACCAACAACTCAGGTGTCTCTGCGGGATCCTGGCAAAGAGGTGGAATGTAGTGGACCTGGATAGGGAATTTTTCGAGGTTTGTGTCAGTATGTTCTAAATTTCTTTTAAATAAAAGAAATTGATTTATAAGTTATTTTATAAATAATAAGCACAATACGAAGAGCATTGTACAAACATACACCGGAGATAAGATGTGGTACAAATGGCAATCTTCACCGTGATGGAGACATGCCCAATTTGCCGCTATTGACAATCTCGGATAATACAAATTTAACTTCTTTTTTTAAATAAAGAAGTTATATAGACTTAATAGAAGGACATACTTGAGGCACGTGAAAACTTTTCTTTATTAGTATACACGAAAAAGCCAATGCAACCACAGATAAAGAGAAGACCCATAACCATCACTAGGATAGCAAGAGTCTTGGCAGAGCCGCTGACTCCTCCCATTACAACACCCGCAAGGGCTGTAAGAACGATACCCAAGAGAAGGAAGAAACCCATGTATATATTTGAGCTCTGAAGAACCGGACCACACTGACATTTGTGGTTGCAGATTGCGAATGAAATACCGCTAACAATAAAGGTAATACCAATAGTGAAGATACCCTGATTGGCTCTTGACACGTTACTGCCAGAACTCAAACCAGTTGTATTCTCCGCGATCTTAGAATATGCTACGACAAGGAAAACACCCATTAGTATTTTCACCATCGCCATAAGTAAAGGACTCATTTTATTTATATATTTTTTATTTTTTTTAAAATAAATGGAAGATACTATTTTGATTTTCCTAGAACTCATTAATAATATAAAAATATATCACTGGAAGACAAGGAACTACGCGGAGCATGTTGCAACGGATGGCTTACATGCAAAACTGAGTGCTAATATGGACAAGTTCGCGGAGGTGTTTTTGGGAATGTCTGGGGATAGATTCAGTATCAATAGTAAACTGACTGTAGCAGACAAGTCTAAGAAGGGTTTATGTGATAAAGTAAGGGACTTTATCAAATACATGGAAGGACTTAAGATAACCGGAGACCTTTCAAATATTAGAGAAGACGTAATAGCTGACTGTAACCAGTTCTTATATCTTATGACCTTTGACAAGTGAAAATAGAGCGCGCTTGTTCATCTTCTATATTATCAAACAGATCTTTTATTGTATTGATAATGTCTTCGTCTGTCACTTTATGTTGTTTAAAATTGTTGTGCTGCTCTTTATCGTCTTGTATGAAATCAAACTTATCTATAGTAGTTGGATTGTACACACACTCTGTTCTAACAATCTCTCTTACATTCTCGTTGAACTTGATCTCATCGGAGCATATAATCAAGTTCTTTATAAGCTGATCACAATCAAACTCCAAGACTTCAGACTTTGAAGTATAGTTTTCTATATAATTATTATGCCCCATACACACTTTGTAGTTTTTCCTAAATGTGACAAGGATGTAATTTTTTATAGCACCTCGTAATTCGTCTGTAATATGCTCAAGACGACAGTCCATTTTCCAGAGTCTTTTACCCTGTTCTACTCTTTCCAAAGTGTAAAAACTAAATCCGTTAGAGTCTTCGGGACAATCTATAGGAACGTATATGATATTGAAAAATTTATATGGGTTTGAAACATACATGTTTACCATGTCATACACAGAGAAAAAGGAAAGACTATAGTTAATAAAAAACGTGTAGAAATGAGAATAATCGAAACATCTAAATACTTTTGGATAGTTTGCAGATAATTTCAAACAAATTTTGAATTTTTGTATATCATCTAATTCTAGATGTTGTTTTTCGTAGCCATCTGCAAATGATAACCGATAATCGAGAGGTGTTAGGAATTTAGTAAGTATGTTGGTAGAAAACTTCTTTTTTTGATACCCTTTTTCCGTGAATATATTTTCGCATTTTGACACATGTTCTATAACAAGTTTTGAGTAGTCGAAAGGTGTAAGCACTGTCATTAGCCACGTCCTGTACTTCTTGATATCTGCTAGTATAACAACATATGTTCTGGCATCTTTTAGAGCTTCAAAACTCTTTTTAATCTCGAGGTTGCTTGTGGCTATATCTATAGAACCAAATTTTTCAGATATCTCCTCTTTTATGTCAGAGTCTACTAGCGTGTTGTTTTCACCGTATACAACGTCGGTTTCATCTACAGTTTTTGTAAATGGCTTGTATTTACGTTTTATTTCTTTTGATTCCGGTTTATTTTCAAGTCTACTTTCAAGTCTACTTTCGAGTAGTTTCATTTCAGACCTATGTCTAATATCTTCAATTGACCTCTTTTTCGGGGAGCATTTTCGTAGTACTACTTCGTTTATAATGTCATCTACATTGTCATCGATTTTTATTTCTATTTTTTGCTCTATAATTTGCCTATATATTTTTGTTTTAAGGCGTTCCATATTTAGCAACATTGTAAGTCGCTTGACTTCGTTGCAGTCGCACATTTAAGAATAACAAAAACAGTGTTAAATCATTTTTATATCTATTTAACGGATATAAAAATTAAAATAAATGTCAGAGGTTGCTACAGAAAAAATATTTTCGGCAATTACAAACTTTGTAAAGGATCTAGGAGATTCGTTCGCCGCGGAAAGCCACTCTCTTGCTCTATACGAACGTCTTATTGTAAAGACTACTCTCATGCACAAGGATGCAGTTGAAAAACATATAAATACATTCAGAACTTTTTATACGTCATCAAAGGACAACATTCTTACAAAGACCCCATCTTTTAGCGAGAACATCACATACTCTACAAAGGTCTACATTAATATGAATGATATCTTCCGACTCGAAATGGATAACGATACTCGAGCTGCTATTTGGAATCATATTCAACTTATATCCGCCCTAATCGACCCTTCTATAAAGGATATTGTTATCACACACTCGAGAACTCCTATAATCAGTACAATTGAAGGCGACTCCGAAGAGGACAGGTTTCTTAACAAGGTGATTTCAAAGGTTCAAGAGCATGTTACAGATGAGACCACAAACCCACAAGAGGCTATTTCAACCATCCTGTCTTCGGACTTGATACCAGAACTAATTGGTTCTATTAATAACGGCATGTCCAACGGTACATTTAATCTCGGAAAGATGGTGTCATCTGTTGAGAAGATGGTAGGCGGAATGGGAGGAGGTGGAGATGCAGGAGAGGCAATGGGTATGTTGCGCGGTATGATGAATATGATGAAGGCAGTGTAATTACTTTAATTAGAAAATTAAAGTAACATAGATATCATATTTCGCAGCTCGATCTCGGATGTCTCGTCTTTTACACTTATAATACGTTCCATGCAAGTGTCGTCCATGTAAATCTGTGCCGAATTGCTAAGCCGACCACGTCCTCCGCGACATATGAATTGATACACGTCGTTCATGCTGCTGTTGTCACTGAAATCCTTTGTAATAAACACACAGCTGAAAGGATAGTCCATTCCGTAACTAATGTCTGTTACGAGATACTCCAGTTTCCCAGCACTTGCAAGTCTCAAAACTTCCGAGAGGTACACTATATCTTTCTCGTGTGACGAGTATATTCCAATTCCGGCATATAAGAGAAGTATCTTGTCTTCATTTTTCATACTAGTAATGTCTATGTTTTGTATCTGAAGAGGAATGCGAACTTTTTCGCGCGACTTGTCTCGTAGGAATGCAGGTGTACCAATTTGTAGTTCATCTGGAAAGTTGATCTTTGGAATACTCTCTCGCATTGCTTCTCTTGCATCTGACAAGTCTCTTTCCTTTTTGTATTTCGACTCTAGCGCATCGTAATCGGATTGCCACTTTTGAATTGCGTTTTCGTATGTTGATATCATACTGGAAAGAGATCCAATCTTTCGCTTGATAGTTTCCAAGTGTTTTTCGAACATCTTCAACGCAAACTCTTCTGGTTTCGTATGTCCAATAAGATTCATTCCAGGAAAACAAAAGTAATCAAGATTCAATACATCAATAGGATTTATCTTTGGTTTTTGTATTTTTGAAAATATTTCGCATACTTCATCTTCATCTAATTCGGAAATCACATCAAGAATTCGCATTGCGATCTTTCGAATGTTATCTGGATATAGTTGAGATACATCGCTAAATATCTGATCTATATTGGGAAGCTTTGCCATCATCCTCATCATACCTTCCTCATCCAATCCATCATCCTCATCGTCGAAATTCCACTTGATAAGACGAGTGGCAAGAGCGTGCATATCACTTATAGCTTGTGGATTATACATCCTTCCTTTGAACTGATTCTCAACTATAAGTCGTATCTTTTTGCTCATATCATCTGAATTTTTGCATGCCATGTGAGGAAGAAAAGACTTTCCAGAGAAAGTCCAAAGATTGCTACAACTGAACACAACATTCGAGGAGATGTGCACAATACTCGAAGATGGAAATCGAATGTTGTGAATATCAAGAAAAGCGCGTATCCTGTCATCTCCTACAAAGTTCGCATTCGAGAGATACGTCCATTTTGGAGCACGAGAGATGACATTCATATGATCTCTAAGTTCTTTTGAGTCTAACTTGGTAGCATTCAGAGTAAACTCGTCTAGAAAGAGAACAGTTGAATTCAGAACATCATCATCCTGTAAGATATAATATGCAACTTCTGGCTTGCAGACTATCGATGTAAAGTCTGTGTTTGTATTGAATTGAGATCCCGGATTTCTGATGAGATTTTCACCATCTACAATTGCAATTTTTCCAGACTTCTTCTTGTCTTCTGTGTCTCGGATAATGTATCCCTCGTTTAGAAGCATTGATCTGTTTTCCTCCGTGTTCTTCAGAATCTCCTTTGCATTTGGATTTTGCAAGTAAAAATGCACCCCATTTTCCCTCACGTGTTTGTCACATTTTCCAAAGTTGCGACATCCCTTTGTATCACACTTCTTCGGTAGAGCAACACAATACGAGATATCACAGCTTTGAAATAGATCTTCTACTTTCTTTCTAACAGAGTCGACAACACAGGAGAAAAGAAACCGCATATTTGGGAGTAATTTTCTGAGTCTTTCAACTCGTTTTGCAAGTCCAACTGCAGTAAACGTCTTACCGGAGTTGGTAGCAGTGCTGTATACTGCAATGAATCCGGTCTTGGCGTGAGTCTGATTGTAAAGTAATTTATTTGCTTCTATCTGATGATCATACGGACGAAGTGGTTTTTTTGGAACGTACTCGTCGTATGGAGCAGATGTAATAAGCTCCGGTAAAATAGTGCTTCCGGAAAACTTCCATTTTCTCATAAGGAGCTTGCAGTATCTTGTCATATCGTCGACTGCGATTTTCGAAAACAACTCCATTTTTTCAACAGCTTGGATAAAGCGTTGGAGACTTACGATAAGTCCATACGCGAGCTTGTCATCTTCCTTTTCGAGCACAGAGTATGACATGAAACAGAATCCAATAGCACGAAGTTCCAGGGTTTCGCTTTTGAAGAGAGTTGTTGGAATAATACTAGAAAACACATTTCGGCGGGTTGAAAGCGCTTCTCCAATCAGGCGTATCTTGTTGTCGTATATGATCTTTTCCTTTGGTGTCATCTTTGCTGTTTTTGGTTTTTCGGCGGGCTTAAGGAACAGTTTGACTTGTTTGTTGACTAGTTCTTGAACGAAGGGGTAAAACTCATCTCCGTAGTAGTCGTAGACTTGCTCTTCAGGTTCAACTCCAAGAACAAAATTTATCTGCGCTTGACAGACTTGCTTTTCAAATTCGGTAATCATTTCGGTTACAATATAATATATTTTAAATAAATCATTATTAATAAATGGACCGTAAAATGTATGATAAACTTAAAAAGGAAATTGAAAGACAGATGTTAGAACATAATATCATAAATGTTCTTAATTTTTTTAGCGCTCACATTGAGTTTGAAAACGAAAAACCTAGTATAGAAGATATTGAACATCTTTTCAATGACTTTATGTGGTACAATTGTTCTCTTATAAAGGGACAAGATATTGTGTATATAGATGCGTTCAGTAAGCACTTGTTAGTAGAACATTATCCATACTCAACTGGTTTAACGATTCAGATATATACGTTTGGTGGACACGAATATTTGCGCAATTAATTCTATTTTTTTAAAAATAGAATATAATAAATGAACTCTCTCGAAAAATTTAGCTTAGGTGGCACGTTTAATATGTTCACCGATCCTATAGGTTTTATTAAGGGGATTATAATTGGCTTTATAATTTTTTTGGTAAAGATTGTTATTGCGGGTCTAATGTTTCATATCGCAATGAAGGCATCTGGACTAACAGATGACGCGTCTATTATAAATTATGTAAAGTACTTTTTGATAGCCGGCGCTAGCATATATATTATCACTTTCTTATATTTCATGTTTAGATGTAGGCATGTATCTTTAGGTAAAATGAATTTTAAACAGTTTTTTAAGTCTACTTTGTTCGTTCCTACCGTAGTGATTGTACATATTATTATTCTTTTTGCTAGTAATTTTATAAAATTAATCCCGGAAATTGGTATTATAATCTATCTAATTATATGGAGCACTATCGGAGTTATATGGCTTACTGGAATGATGTACACTATTTCTTTTGATGTCGCGTATCTTGCAACTAGTTGCAGTCCTTAATATAGCACTCTCTACATGTCGGGATATATGAGTGTATATCTCCAATAACAATTTTTTCATCTGAAACAATTGTGCGTTTACTGAAAAGCGCTGGTGTAAGTATTTTATTCTTAGCACAAAGAGCACAGAAAGGATACAACTTAGTTATGTTATCACTTACCGGAAGTAGATCACATATATTTCCAAATTTTTGACGTTTAAAATCTGAGTTCAACCCGGATACTATAACTTTTACATTGTGTACTTCTGCTAACTGTACACAAAACTCTACAAGATCTTCGAAAAATTGTGCCTCATCTATACCTATAACATCAAAAATTTTTGCAAAAGACACAATACCCATCAGACTATACGTATTACAACAATCTATATTTCCAAGTTTGAGACACTTATTATGAGAAACAAATTCTCTAGTATCCAAACTAGAATTTATATACAGAACCTTCATATCAGCTTCCCTAAAAATAGAGAGACGGCGTATTAGTTCGGTTGTCTTTCCGGAAAACATGGGGCCCGTGATTATATCAATACACGACTTATTGTTAATAAGATCCATTTTATCTTATTAACTACATTTCAAATAATCACTTTTAATTATGTATTATATAAGTAAATGTTCACAGATATGCAAAAAAGAATTTTTCTTTTTTTGATTGGATGTATAGGTGTTAGAAGTATCTTGGTATATGTTGCTAAGACTATAAATATAAAGTATCTTCCCGTCGCGGGTATGTTAGGATTACTCCCGGCTATTGGTTTTTCATATTTATTTTTATTTGGAAAAAGAAAGACTGGACCCGAGGTATTTGGGGGCACAATATGGTGGAATAATTTAAGACCTGTACACGCACTTTTGTATTTTGCATTTGCGGTATCTGCAATACTTAAAAAGAGTTGGAGTTGGTTATTCTTACTTGTAGACGTAGTTATAGGTTTAATATCATTTCTTGTGTATCACATTTCTCAAGGCGATTTTTGAGTTCCAAAAATTATACGCTTTAAACGTTGCTCATCTGCTTCCGATAAGTTTAGAGATTTCCTGATAAGTTCTTCCTTGTGTTGTTGCCTTATTTTTTCCAGGGATTGCTTTGTAGATGATATGGACATTTCCCGTTTCCTCTGTACTCGTTTCTCTTTCTCTTCGCACTTTGCTTGTACTCGTTCTTGAAGTCGTTTTTGCTTTCTTGGTATGTATTCCGGCTTTTTAGACTCCTCTTGCGGTTTCACGTTGTTTACGTTGTTTACGTTGTTTACGTTGTTTACGTTGTTTGTCGGATCGGTTACTACTTCAGTTGTAATTTCTATTGGCGACTTTTCTTTAGGCTTTTCCTTTTCTTGTTGTTTTGCAACTTCTGCTTTTGTAGTAAGTTTTGACATATCAAGTAACACGTCATTTATGGAGTGGTTTGGGAGCAAGAGTTTATGTAAGGACTCGTATGACATTTTTATATAATTTATTTCTTTTTAAGTTCAAACATTTTTTTAAACTCAACCATATTAGTTGTACCCATTGAAAGGTTACATTGTGCGCATATTGGACGCATGTTTTCTATTGTCGTTTCTCCTCCTTTTGCCTCTGCAATTACATGTCCACAGTGAAACTCTATCTGCCTGATATAAACATGATTGCAACATAGGCACAAAGTCTTTCCAACATCTTCTCCTACGTATTTATCCCACACAGCTCTCTTTAACGCTTTTGGTATGGCCTTTTTCTTGCTAGCTTTTATTAGAACCTGTTTTACAGGTTGGGTTTTTCCGCATATATTTCCCATCCTTTCTTATATTTGATACTGCTTTTAAAACTGAAATACATTTAAAAATATAAAGGGAAAATGAAGGTTGAAAGTGTTAAATTTGAAAGAGTCGTAAACCTTCTTGCAAAAGTAGCAGAACTATCTCGCATATTACAACGGCATGCATGTGCTTTAATAAAGGGGGGTAAAATATTGGCTATAAGCGAAAACAAGTTTGGGAAGTCTCCTATCCATTCCGAGATGGGTGCAATAGAAAATTTCTTATCTATTAGAAAAACAAAGTTGCATAAGTGTATACTTATAGTGATACGTATAAATAACAGAGGGGATATTTGTTCTTCTAAGCCGTGCGACGAGTGTATAAAATACATAAAAAGACATGGTATTAGAAAGATAATATATAGCGGAGAATCCGGATTTTTCGAAGAAGATGCAGATAAAATATCAAATACACATAGAACATTCTATTTTAGAAAAGCGATAGATGAAAAAAATAAATAATTTTTATATATAATAAAATGTCCTATGGTAAAGAAAAATTAGCGGCTTTCCGCAAGTTTATTTCTGGAACGAGTATGACGGTAGGTGAGGCTTGGCCCTTGTTTTACGAGGCCCATCCAAAGTATGCGTCTTCAGCTTCGGGTAGAGAGAAGAAGTCCCCCAAGCGGTCTCCGAAGAAGTCCAAGGGTAAGCGCGTATGTTCCCCCAAGAAGAGAAGATCGTGCACCCGTAATGGTCGTCTCTGCAACCCCCTTAGTGGAAAATGCATTCTCCCATCAACTGTCGGCTCTCTTCGTTTGAAGCTTAGCCCCAAGAGAAGCCCCAAGAGAAGCCCCAAGCGTCGTTAAATATTAAATTGAAATATAAAACGAAGATGTGTTTAATCAAATGGGTATTAAACACTTTTTTACATGGTTCCGTACAAATTTTCCGAACAGGATTACTAACTTTTCGAAACTAAATGTTCCAAATATAGATATAGATAACTTTATGATAGATCTGAATGGAGTGTTCCATAATTCTGCTCAAAAAGTGTTTGAATACGGAAACCATGCCAAGCAAAAAAGTCTATTAGGACACAGAAGGAAGGTCAAAGTAGACTATGAAAAACTATACAAAGCGTGTTATAAAGACATCTGTGATACGATTGACGAGCTTATAAATATTTCAAAACCGAAAAAACGCCTTGTGTTGGCCATAGATGGAGTTGCTCCTCTAGGAAAGCAGAATCAGCAGAGACAACGTCGGTATAGAAGTGCGTTAGAAAACCCAGAATCCGACGGGTTTGACCCGAACTGTATAACACCCGGAACAAAGTTCATGCACGATCTTTCTATATACATTGATATGCATATTCGAAAGAACATAAATGCTGGAACTTGGGATTTTCAAGTTGTATTCTCGAATGAGAAATGTCCCGGAGAAGGAGAACACAAGCTTATCAACTACATTCGAAAGTACGGAAAAGATGAGGAGTCTTTTTGTATCAACGCTCTTGACGCGGACCTGTTTATGTTGTCCCTTGGAACAAACAAGTCAAAGTTCTATCTTCTACGTGAGAACTTATACGATCCACAGTTTGATTATATGTTTGTAAATATAGGAGACGTAAGTACAGACCTGAAAAGTCTGTTAGCATGGGAAGGATGTATTCGAGACAGCCTTGTCAATGATTTTATTTTTGGTTGCTTTTTATGTGGTAATGATTTTTTACCGAACATGCCAAGTATATCTATAATGGAGAACGGATTAGACATAATAATCGATTATTACAAGAAAAATGCGAAACATATAGTAAAAGATGGTATTATAGATTTAGAATCTCTAAAAGGGTTTTTAACCCTTATCGCAAGCTCTGAAAGCGATATGATGTTGCGGAAAATAAAACATAGGAACGAGTATATAGAAGATACACTTTTAACAAGTCCGGAAAATTTTGTAATGAGTGACTATCAGAACGCGTATAATGATAGGTATTTCAATTGTGATATCCGGAATGTCGCACATGAGTATTTACAGGGGTGTCAATGGGTTCTTACATATTATCTTAAAGGTGTAACAAATTGGGAGTGGATGTATAGACAAAATTACTCTCCCTTTGCATCTGATTTAATTAAACATATCGACACATTCAAGTACGATGAAGGCGATAAGACAGGTCCTCTACTTCCTATGCAACAACTGCTATGCGTCCTTCCTCCAAAGAGTTTTAATTTTATCCCAAAACCACTTGACAAGTTTTATACAAAATATCCGGCATTATATCCCGAAAAATTTAATATAAATTACGAAGGGAAAAAGAAAAAGTGGGAAGGTGTCGTAGAGCTTCCTTGTATGGATGTTGACATTATAAAGTCTGTGTCCCTTGATTCTATAACAGAATCGGATAAGATCAGAAATACTGTAGAACTCCCAAAAATATATGGTATAGATGAGTTTTCTTGTGATTTCAAATGTCAGTTCGGAACTATTCGACACTGTAGCGTATTTTCAGATAATATGGAATTTTAAATAATTGAGATCAATTATTTACTTTTGTTTTTTTAATTTAGAGATTATAGTTTTATATTTTTCAGGTGTTACATCCAATATATCTTTATATTCTGACATAAATAGAAGAACTATATCTGAATTCGAAGCATCTTTGGGAATCTTAAGCTTGTACTTTTTAAGTATTTCTCTAAGCGCATCTACTATTGTCTTTGTATTTATCTTTTTTACACTAGGTTCCCACTTACGATATATGTATCTACCTATTCCACATTTTTCGAAAAGAGGATCATCTTTTAGGATATTAGTTGTGTCATACATCTTATATAAAAATCGTGTAATAGACTTGGCGTGCTTTGTCTCTTCTGTATCGTCCTCTTCCTCTTCTACTATGTAATCGTCTGACTTGTACTTACCAGTTGTCTTAGGTAAAGGACTCTTTGATCTCCGTTTCGATCTGGTCTTTGATCTGGTCTTTGATCTGGTCTTTGATCTCCGTTTCGATCTGGTCTTTGATCTGGTCTTTGATCTTCGTTTCGATCTGGTCTTTGATCTTCGTTTCGATCTGGTCTTTGATTTGGTCTTTAAAGTTGCTAACACAGCATCTTGCAAGTCTTTTTTAAGACGAAGTCCTCTTATTGATATGTTTTTCTCTTTTGCGTACTTTCGTAATTGGACAACAGTCATTGAGAGTATATGTTCCATTTATTTATATTATATTTTTTGACACATCATAATAAAAATATAATATAAATAAATGCCAGAAGGACCAGAAGTATACATACTATGCGAAGCGTTTAAATATTTAGATATAACAGTTGAACAGTATGGAAAACATCTACTATACAAAGATCTGGATGGGCGATGTTATGACATCACGTTTGGTCTATACGGAAAAATATTCGTATCAAAGACGGAAAAGGGATATGATATCCAAAAAACTGGATGCTCACCTCTTACAGGTGATATCAAACATATCCAGAGTTTTGATTATGTCAAATCAAAACTTGGAGTAGACTGGATTTCGTCATCAAAAGATGATTTACTTAAAGTCGTACAAGAGTGGAAAGTAAAATCTAAAAAGATAGCTGCCTTGCTACTAGACCAACACGAAATATGTGGTATAGGAGTTGCGTGGGGAAGTGAGATTTTAAACAAGGCAGGAATACATCCTACAGAACTGCCGTGTAATGTAGATATTGAAAAACTTGTAGATGCGATGATATATATAAAAAACGAAAGCATATCAATATATAGAAATATAAGTTTATACGATCCTGTTGACTTTGCAAATAAATGGTTTAGAAACCTATATTTGGTTAGGGATATGAAAGTATATAAAACTGGAAAAGAAGTATCTGTATCTGGTAGGACATTTTATACTATTACAGGTAATTTTCCCGCATGTTCAACTAACGCATAAAAATAAGGATCACAGTTCAGAGCGTTTTCACTTGTATTGCGTTTCTCCATATTATTTATAGTAGTGTCTGCAGGAAGCGGAAAAGCATTAACATAGGCGTCACCCTCAATTTTCAGATTATTTAATATACCGTCGCGTGTAGCTGTTTCCTGTAAAGGTTTCAACGATATCGAATTTGGTCTATCATTATCATAATTATAGAATATGAAACTTGCAGACTCGATATTCGGATTAACTACAAAATCATCTACGTGAGTTGCTATACGAATAGGCTCATTGATGTCAATTCCATTAGCATTACACTCTTGTATTAAAGGTAATATAAACTCTTGATATCCTCTGATTCTCGACTCTAACAAGAATGCGTACAATTTAGCTTTGTCTTTGTTGAATGTTAGAACATTTACAATATCCAAAGGAGTATTAGTCATGAAAAAATTAGAAACAATATAGTCTGTATAATATTCGGGAGGATACATCGAAAATACATTGGAAAGATAGTCGAAAATATCAGGGTGATTATCATGTATATATATCATTCTATCGATTATTTCTGTATAGTCCGTGAACATACTAGCTAAAGATACTTGATTTGTACGACTTATGTATATATATTTAGTAAGCGGTGTTGCAAGTCTGGTAAATCTTTCAGCCGCAACATACCTAGCGTATACAGACGTAAACGTTACAATAAATTTTCCAACCGCCAACGATGCATACATTTTCGATTTAGATGTATCTGCTAGAAATGCTTTGTTTAGAGTATCGTAAAAAAATTGAGAACTTTGAAATATATAATAACCGCGTGGGCTGACAACTATTTGTAATTGTTGTTGCTTCAATCTTACCGCGTACTGCAGGTCAAGCATAAGTTGTAAAATCATATCTATACAGCTTGGCCATGACTCTGTCATAGGGATATGATAATCCTTAATAATGGAAAAGGGGTGTGTGTGTAAATTAATAGATCCTGGAGGCAGCTGTGCCGATGCACCTCCAGACGGAGACCTGCGTTCTAATATACATGGATAGACCAAGTTATATGTATGTTCGGACTCCTTCGATAAAGCTAGAGATACTCCTGTTTCAGAATCGGCCTTTAAAAGATTTGAAATATAATTGTTGAAATCTTTTGATATTTTTATCTCTATCATGTTTCCAATGTACTTAGTAAAATACGCTTTTTTAAGAGTTAAACATTTTTGGAAATTGATATCAACTAATCCCTTATTTTTATCAAAAAGATCTTCAGGTGCTTCTAGCTTTAAAAACGGAATAGGAAGAATATTTCCATGAATATTGAGATTTCTAGTTATTTTCGGGGATGCAAAACCGGCTTTTAAATAAACCTTAACAGCCGCTTCAAAATATGGATTTGTAAAATCTACTCCCAGAGAGAAAACAACGTCTGAAGTTGGGTCTATACAAATACACTTTATAATAAAATCAAATATGGTCTGTGTATACGATGCATCTACGTTAATTCCGGCAGGTGTTATATATCTTAAAACACGTTTTTGTCCTTGATCTCCGATACCCCTGAATTTTTTCGAAGTGCAAACTCCGTATATATCACGATATTGATTTTTTGAAACTAATTGCAGAATTAGCACATTTTCAGTCCCAACTACATAGTTAAGGACAATATTTATATTTTCATTTGGTTGCGTTCCGGCGGGACGATAACCTATACTTCCTATAAAATTTTTATACATGGGGTTTTCCACGAACGGAAAGTCGCACTCGGAAGATACTCTAGCGAACTCTGCTACAGTTGGATGTACAAATACATCACCAGGTGAAATATTTTCACCCGCTGTAGCATATATACTTACAATGTTTCCAGTAATAGGATCGAATCCCAAATCTTTATAATACGTAGTAAACTGTACCATTTATATATCAACTTAAATTATTTAAAATAAGTTGTTTTAATTAAAAATTAAAACAAATCATATTCAAAATCGTCTTCACTGATGCCGTAGTCGTCGCCGTAGTCCACTGTATTTCTGCCCCGACGTCGTCCTGAAAATCCTCTGCATCTAGGTGGTGTGGGTATCTTTGGCTTCTTTATCGTGGCAGACCAGTTCGAAAGAGCCCTCATAATAAGTTCTCTGTCTATATCGAGTTTGCTTTTCCCAAGAACCAGAGCTCCAGACTTATCGTTAAAGTCATCTTCGATATACAAATTCGAAACATCTAGTGTGATCTGGGGAGACACAAAAGATATGTTGCGACCTTTGCAAACAGTTATGAAACGTATGTTATCAGATCTCCGATATTGTTTTCCCTTGTGGTGGATTGTAAAGTCATTTTTGTCGTAGTCTACGTAGTTCTTCGGCGCGCTCGGAGAAGTCCAGTCGATTGTCTCCGGAAAAGTAACCAGCCAGTCGTCTCCAATGATATTGACAACGTACTTGATATGTTTCACTCTGTTGTCCACCTTCTTGAGATTCAGGAAGCTTCTTATATCCGAAAAATGAACCACTTTTTCCAGAAGTTCAAACGGCAGTTGTTCAATAATGGTTTGCATTCGCGTTATTGCTTTAAAAGTTTTTATAAAAATCATTTTTTTAACTATATAAAATGGCATATACAAAACCCGTATTGAGAGAACGACTTAAGAAGAGTATTATAAGAGGCAGTAAAGGAGGAAGAGCCGGACAGTGGTCTGCTAGAAAAGCTCAACTTCTGAAGCACGAATATGAGAAGGCTGGAGGCGGCTATCGCGGTTCAAAAACAAAAGCCCAAAAATCCCTTACAAAATGGAGTAAAGAAAAGTGGGGTACAAAATCGGGAAGGCCTAGTGTCATGGGACCACGAGCAACAGGAGAAAGGTATCTCCCGGAAAAAGTAAGGAAATCTCTATCACCTGCTCAATACAGAAGGACAAGTGCAGCAAAGCGACGGGGAAAGAAGCAATATGTTCCACAGCCTCGTTCTATAGTTAAAAAGATACGGAGTTTACGCAGGAGTAAAAGTCCAAAAAAGAGCATTCGTAGAAGCAGAAAGAGATGAGTTGTCTTAATTAAAATTAAGACAAATTTATTCAAAAATAATAGTTGGAGTGAATATATCTTTTAGTTGTTTTAGAACTTTCTTTTTTAACAAAGCAAGTTTGTACTGTTTTAGAATGAGATCGCTAGATCCAAATACACAAGATAGTACTTGATCCAGAGGATTAGACAGAGCTTTTAGGTAATACATGTGATCTATAACTATACTTCCAGCATGATTTGCATAGTACTCTAGAGATTCGATTTTCTCATATTGCTTTGCTTTTTCTCCAAGAGAATGATCTACTATCACATACTCCAAACGCGAACCAACATCTACTCTCTGACCTCTTCTCCTCATTTTTTCCGCAAGTTGTACTTGAGCAGGAAGAGAATGCAAGTAGTATTCCTTGTCATTTGTTGCTTTCTTCAATGTTAGTTTTTTATTTTTCTCATCCTCATTTTTGGGAAGGGCGTCCACTTTGTAATTTCCAATCATAACCTTCTTTGTCGATCCGGCGATGGGCGTTGGTTTCATATCTCCTACATTTCCTATTGACTTTGTGATGACAAAGTCCTTGTGATTAAAACCGTACGAGCAAAGATTGTTGATGTGATCCAGACAGCTTTGTAGAATGGAACCTGTCTCTTCCTTGTCGAAAATCTTCATAATAATATCAGAGTATACCTTCCTGACAAAGTTGCTATTATCACGTCTGTTAAGAAGCACACCTTTCTTCTCAATCTTGTGTTCTACAACCCCATCTCGATTGCATTTTAGACTCATGTATCGTTTCCGTGTAAGAATAAGAAAACGCCAATACACAAAGCCTTCAAATTCCAATTTCATTGGTTTCGGGAAATGTACACTCACTTCTTCTGATACCCGCTCTGCATGCTTCCATAGTTCTTCTATGTTCTCAATGTGATTGAATGTCACGTAATTCGAATCGGTATCTCCATACACGAGTTGACCTTGATACTGCTCTGTAATAATCTTTATCACCTTTTGAATACTCTCACGTCCCTTTGCAGTTACACACATTGCTCCTGGCATAAGAGGAAGATATCCTCTTGACACACCCATAGCTCCATATCCAGAATTGGCAGACACCTTGTAAGACAGCTGCCTCTTCTCAAGTACATTGAGAAGTGTCTGATTCTCCTCGCTCTTTTCCTTCTCGATTTCTTTCATCTCATTTCGAGTTTTCTTTCGCGCTGCGAGAAGATCCTCTAGAAGCATGGGTAAAATTCCCTTTGGAGACTTTAGAAAACGGAAATATCTGTGTCCGCACAGTATGTGCTTTGGCTTTGTCTTTCGCTTGATTGTGTCGTGCGCACATCCAATATGTTCATCCCACTCGAAAATGTTACATTCGCTGTCCGGGATCTTACTTCCCTCTGGAACAAGAGTCGAATAATCTATATTGTAAGCGATAATAATACTAGGATACAGAGATGCAAAGTCGAAAGGTACAACCTTATCATATACTCCCGGAACTGGATCTACTACATATGCACCTTGATAATGATCTGTATCCTTTGTAATATACCCATCTCTTTCTACTACTACATTCTCGCTCATACACTTCTTATAGATCTGCGAAAACACTTTGATCTGTTGTCCCTGTGTATAAAGTGTAAAAATAGTTACACCGCAGATAGTAGCCATCTCTGTCAGACCGAACCATGTCTGTAGTTTTTCGAACAGCTTAAGTGTAAGAACAGAGTCTTGTACACAATATTTCCCTACCATTCCAAGTGCTTTTTCTCCCCTCTCTCCTCCCTTCATCCCCATCTCGTAATACTTGAAAATATGCTTGGGAGTAAGTGGATCCTTTGTCTCTCCGAGAAAATAGGTAGAGACGTTTTTCAGACTGTATGTATCAAACTTGAAATCGCGTCTTACAAGAGGTAGGATATCTACAAACAATCTCCCTTCCGCGTCGAGATACTGAAATTTTTGATTCTTGTATGCAGAACTACTCCACTCGATAGTCTTCTCTTCTGCGTGTCCGTACTTATCAAAACCTTGTCTGTCGAAATCTGACATGATTGCTGTTAGTTTTGCTCTGTCGATCATATATGGAATATCGAATGTAAAAATGTTGTATCCACATATGATATTTGGCTGAAGCTCTTGAATAATATCTGTAAATCCTTGTAATAACTCAAATTCCTTTTCGTACATGTAAATGGTTACATCTGTTCCTACAACCGCCGGATCTGGCTGTCCAAGAGTCAAAAGATACCTATCGTACTTATCCTCTGCATCTCCATTTCTAGAAAAGATACACGATATCTGGAAAACAACATCTTTTTGCTTCGTAGCACATGGCATCTTGTTAGGATCAGAAGAGTAAACCTCAAGATCGTAACTCATAATAAGCGGTTTTACTACCTCATTTGTATTATAGGGAGATAGATTTTTCCAGTTTACGAGGTACTCATATGCCGAATTTGTTTCCATATCATCTGGAAGTACCTTTGTCCCTTTGAATGTGAGCCATCCTGCAGTTGGGATGTTTCTAGCGCATGTGAGCTGAAGAACTGTGTTTGCGTTGTCTTCGTGCATCTTCAGTTTTATCCAACCCACTTCAAGTATGCTTATAGACTTTCTGATTTTGTATGAAAGAGCTCGTATGTCATTTCTAGAAGAAAATGCACAACAAAGATAAGGATACAGTTTACCTTTATTTTCCGACGCATAGTACAATCTCTTCTTCATAACAAGTGTCTTTTTCACCGGTCTCTGATTTCCCATCATCTCGTCTATCTTTTCCCCTACCTTTTGAGCCTTTGAATGTGTCCATTCTATATTAGACGGAAGCTCGAGATATACATAAGGCGTAAAGTCGTTTACTATAAGACATATTGTCTGGTTTTTCTTGTTTAGTCCGTATATTCGAAGACTTGTAACCTCGGTCTCTTTTTTATTTTCGTTCCAAGAGTAAACAAAAATGTTATCAGATTCCATTTTAGTACATGTTGTGTAATAAAAATATCATTTTTAATAAATGAAATGTCGAGATTGACAAAATGTTTGGACAAGGATAGTGTTCTTCACAATAAATAAAACTGATTGTCCCCTACAATCAGTTTAGAAAAAATGTCCAAGGAAGATGACACTAAGATATGGTACAATGGAATGCTTCACAGGGATGGAGACCTGCCAGCTATGAGCTGGGATGATGGAACTAAATACTGGTATCAACACGGAAAACTACATAGAAATGGAGACCTGCCGGCAATGGAGACACCGAGAAGGGATAAAGCGTGGTATCAGAATGGTCTGATTCATCGAGAGGGAGATAAGCCAGCATTTGAAGGAATAAAGGGAGATAAACATTGGTATAAGAATGGACTTCGCCACCGAGAGGGTGGTCTCCCCGCCATCGTGTGGGAGGATGGAACCAAAGAGTGGTACCAAAATGGTCTTCGACACCGAGAAGACGATAAACCAGCGTTTGAAGGAATGAATGGACACAAACGCTGGTATTGGCCTGGTGTCAATGTAGAAAAGGCATGGTATCGCGATGGCCGTCTTCATCGCGATGAAGATAAACCCGCCATTATATACTCTAAGTTTACAGTCGTATGATAAATCTACACGTGTGTATTAAAACTGATTGTATAGAGCAATCAGTTTATGTAAATGTCTCTTGAACATATTCCAATTACAGATGAGGAAGGAAATAAGAGGTGGTACAAGGACGAAAGGCTCCATCGGGATGGCGACCTACCGGCAGTAGAGTATGCGGATGGGGACAAGGTCTGGATGCAATATGGAGAACTTCATAGGGATGGAGACCTACCCGCACTCGAGAGCTCGGTTGGATGCAAAGCATGGTATAAGAACGGTATGCGTCACCGTGATAACCTGCACGCGTTGGAATATTCGGATGGCTCGAAATTCTGGTATAAGAATGGTCTTATACATCGCGCTGACGATCTCCCAGCAGTCGAATGGCCGTGTGGAAATAAGCAATGGTGGATTGAGGGTAAACTCCATCGAGAGGGTGATAGGCCGGCGATCGAGAGGATGGATGGGAGCATGGAATGGTGGATAGATGGGAAACTTCAAAAGAAGTGTTAAATCATATATCAAGAATATCTTCTACATGTAATTACGCACAAAGTCGAGAACTTATTTACTAACTCTATCGAACCACCGCGATTTGTAAAATTTACTTAATGCCAAGTTCCGCCTATCATCCAAGTCAAGTGAGAAAATTGATTTTTTACTACAACTCTGAGGAAATATGCTTCCCTTCAAAATGTCTGCAATTGATTCTGATTTCTGCATTGCTTGCCGCGCCGGTAATCTCCAGCTGGCCAAGTCAGAATTAAAAAATATCGTCGGCACCAATGGTTATCGGGCAATGATCGAGACATCATTTTCTCAAGCGTGGACATTTGGACACGACACTATCTGCGAGTGGATTTCGGGCATGCACCCATTTTTTGTATTCGAGCGTCGCCGAGGATTTACAATGGTAAAGGTGGACAGAACCAAGAATTTTTAATTTTGAAATATAACACAAAAAATTCTATATAATGAACAAGAGTAAATTTCTTTTAATTAAAAGAAATTTCATTAACACCGTCACGCCACACCATCACCATAGATCGTCCTCGAGGGAGAGTATTAATTGAAACTGATTATAATAAGATTTTAGTTTATTATAATAAATGAATGATACACATAGCGACGAAAGTTCTGTAGTTGTTACAACAACAATAGTGGGATCTTTTATGTTATTTATGATATGTTTTGCATTAAGAACATGTTCTACGTATAATTATATTAATCAAATAAGAAGTCCTAGCGAAGAATGTTCTCCTCCGATATACGTTGTCGATTCGCATCCTACATATCAAGAATCTCTTCCACCCCCTACATATCAAGAATCTCTTCCTCCCCCATCATACCCAGAACTTAATAGCCACACACAAACTTCAACACAGGAGCTATGATGAGCCTGTTTCGCTCTATGGCGCGGCATCAATGTATAACCGTTACGTGAAGATGTACCTCGATGCATTGTGATACGAAACCAACTAAGAAAAACACCGCTATTTTTTGTACAAGAGTAAATTTCTTTTAATTAAAAGAAATTACATTAACACCGTCGCGCCACCACATCACCATACTATATCCAGGAGCTCGTCATCATTCAGGAGCTCTACCTCATTGTCAACCTCTTCATCAGAATCATCTTCAGAATCATAAGCCCATACTATAGGCACAGGCTCCTCATCCTCATAGGGCATATGATCGAACATATGCTCGGACACATGCCCCATGAGTGCAGGATGGGGCGCAGGCTCCTCATAGGGCATAGGCTCGAGTGCAGGATGGGGTACAGGCTCCTCATAGGGCACGTGCGCATAGTCGGGATCCCGAGGATCCTCCACCAGTTCCTCTTCTTCATCTTCCTTTGGTAAGGAAGCATCGCGTTGCTTTTCCATAGCCTTGAGTTCTTCGTGAAACACCCGCCAGGCCTCGTCCATCTTTTCCTCAATGTCTTGTAGAAGCGCCCGTGCTTCTTCAAGAAGCACCCGTGATTCTTCAAATGCGTTCGTTCGTTCGCGGCTCGTTCGCATCCACTGGGTGTGGAGTTCGGTGATAAGATCAACAGATGATTGGCTCATTCTTAACTGATTTACTGTAAACGTGTTTGAAAAAATCAATTTTATTTGAAGAGAAATCATTATACATAAGCCATTAGCACATCATTCTTAATATAACCATCTAACGTACTAAATTTGTACTTATTATTTATAGATAAAATTTTATCCTTAATCTGTTGCAAAAAATCTATATCACCATATGAGGTCTCACCCCAAGGAAAAGAAGTAGTTATTATACGTAGATCGTCTATCAAAATTACGTTATCTTTTCTCGATAAAGAAGAAATAGCATTTAACTCTTCAAAAAGGGGACATTTCTTTTTATAATTATGAATGTTTGAGTTGTCTACATGTGCATCCAAGAAAAAAACTGTCTTTTCCTTGAAGTCTTTGTCATTCAAATATTTTGCCAAATTTGCGCTATCATCTAGAATTAAATTATATCTACCGGTTTTGATATCATCGGCAAATACTTTTTGCCCAATCTCTACCCAATCTTGTCGAATTTCAAGACAATAAACTTTATTAAATCCGCAACTCAAGGCCTTCTTACTAGATACATCGTCCATAGGATTCCACAATCCAGTTTCAAAATAATTAGAGCAATTATTGGATTTTCTTATTTCTTCTAAGTTGAAGTTGATAGGCATTTATAATAAAAACTTGTTTTTTTAAATATATTCACTTCTAAGTCATTAGATCATTAAATAAATGTCAAACCGATGAACGGCTTATTGTTATTTTAAAAATATTCATTGTTGTAAAAAAATTACAACAATAATAGTCTTATACATACCTCACGTAGTTGGTCCATGTGCTTCTGCAATGCGGGCACGTAGAATGGGCTGTCAGCCATTGCGTCAAGGCATTATACCCACACACGACATGACATGCACCACACTGGGCTGCCGGGGAGTCTCCTATTTCCTCCATTGTGATGACACATGACTCCGAATTCATGGTGGGGGTCTTATTCTCATCCCTCCACGCCGGTCCACGGGGAGCACTCAACTTGTATCCATTCTCCCACCACTCGCGCGCTCCCCATGTATTTTCAACTGCCGGTCCTCCGATACGATGCAACAACCCATTCACATACCACATCTTCCCGCCTCCGGATTCATACGCGGGACCGTCAATGCGATGACGGAGTCCGTTCTCATACCACTCCCTGTGGTCATCGTATGTCAAAATCCTAGCTGGAAGTCCTCCGTCGCGGTGTAGTTTGCCATCAACCCACCATTCCTCCTTACCATATGTACCGGAAAAAGCCGGAGCACCAACTCTGTGACGAACGCCGTTCAGATACCACACCTTGGTCAATCCGCCCGCCGACTCGTATGCGGGTAGATCTCCCTCTCGATGAAGTTGTCCATCAACCCACCACTCTCTCTCCCCGTTTGCCCTTACTACGGCCGGACGTCCTCCTTCTCGGTGGAATTTACCATCAACATACCAAGCCTTGTCCCCATTTGCCGTAATCTCAGTTGGAAGGTCTTCGTCAAGAAAAGCGTCGATAGGTTCTTGCATCGTATCGGTATTGTTAAAAAAGTTGTGAAAATAAATCAATTTAATTTTGATTTATTTTTTCATGTCTCCGAAGATAACTCATCATGTTGAATATACGTTCTCTTCCGTTTGAATTGTTGGAAATTGTTGTTAGCTTTATGGACGACGCAAGTGTGGTTAGTTTGTCGCGAGTCGATTCGAGAGTGGAAACCATCATGGAGCAGAAAGGATGGTGGTGGGTAACATTCCCCCCTCGTATCGACTGGTCGTCCCCGACAGCCCCAAAGCAATACACGGAATACGACAGAACGGACTTCACGATCCACTACAAGGGGCAGCTTTACACACGGGGGAGCGGTATAACCTTTAATCCGCAATATAGTAAATCCCTTGTTCTCGATGCGTTTATCGGACGGTTGAGAGCCGAGACGCCCAACGACGAGACGACAATTATCCTCCCCCTCAATAAGATGATTCTCGAGACCAAACCATCATTTGCGAAATGCGTGGTATTGGGCATGTCCGAATATGAGATTGACAGGCAGGTGGTTATAAACGCACTTTACAAGTGGCCTATTTACCCCAAAGTATCGAAACCGCAAGTAAAGCGTGTTCCGTTTCGCATTCCCCGAACGCTTAGTGAACGCATTGACGATACAGTGTATAGGGAGTTTGACAGTATCTTTCCCCCTCCAGGGCCAGACGACGACGATTACACATGAGGACAATGCATATGTGCGCTTTTTTTAAAAATGATTTAATTCTACACAATTAAATCTCAATCATCCAACTATGAATCTCTTCACGCTACCAATCTCTGAATTGAACGCCCACCTGACGGCCAATTATCGGAACGTCCACCCATGTAATATCGACCGGGCTATCTACAGCCATGACCACGGCGATTACGTGGAGATCCACGATGACGATATGAGGGAAAAAGTCGATCACGTAATGAAGACGGTAGACCTCTGCATCGAGAACTCTGATGTTGGTCGATTTGCCATTCTGGCCCGCGAGTTCCCATGGCTGGACTTCCCGAAGTTGGCGATGAAGACTCTCAAGGGTTCGTCGTCCCTTTATGTGATTGCCAAGCAACGCACTACCGTCTTTGAAATCGCGAGGGCTTGTGTTATTGAAGGTGAGGCCGAGGTACTGGAAACCATTCTATCTCGCCTCCCAACCAGCAACCAGGACCTCATCTACGCGGTATGTCGTACAGCCTACCAGTCTGTCACATTCTCGACTATCCCACGGCTCGATGATATCCATTCAGTTCTGATCAAGTACGCGAACCCAAACGATCACCCGGACTTTGAGAGATCGGTGATATCCCTGATGGAGTGTGAGGAGAAGGCACATCCAATCTATCTGTTCATCATCTCCCATCCGGAATACAAGTGGGAAGGAACGTCTTCCTTGGACACTCTCAGCAAGCTGACATCTATACACCTGGCTAGAATGAAGGCTGTGTTACATATTTGATTTAATTAAATCAAATTTATCGACGATAAAAAATATCTATAATAAATGATAAATGTGTCGCAGATATCCTACGGGTTTGCAATGTCAATACTAGATATCATTATGGAAACTCTATGTAAGTATTACAGTGTAACGGTGTGGACAGGATGGATGAGAACTTCGCTACTCCTCGTTGCCATGGCCGTGTATGCCTTCCAACCTCTGTTATTTACACGCGCGTTGAAACAACAAGGAATGGCTGTTACAAATGTAACGTGGAATGTTGTGAGTACCGGGTTAATCGTCATTATTGGAGCGGTTGTTTTCGGGGAAAGGCTAGATAAGTACAAGTGGTTGGGAATCCTATTATCCATTATATCTCTTATGCTTCTCAGCATAGCGTAAACGTAGGAGTGGGACTCACAACTGTGTTCCTAACCTCCAACTCAGAGTCTGAAAACCCACAATCTCTTAGCAGGTAGTAGATGGTTACCCTATCCATCGAGTATATGGTTTTTATACCAAACACCCAGTAAATAGTTGCCAATTCATTATAGAGGTCTATCTTTATAGTTTTTATCCAGGAGAGATGATGGAACCCGTGAAGCACGTTATGTCTATATGCCTTTCTGTATTGCTTTGCCGAATTCAATCTTTCCCGAGTAATAGAATAGGAAGTGATGGACATTTTTTATCAAATGTGTTTTTTATATTTTCAATATTATATTTTCGGCAATAGCCTTCCTTACGATGTCTGCAAAATAATTGAAACATATTAAATTCTTATCCGGTTCTGTGTATTCGGTGTCAATATATTGTGTATTCATAATGGTAACCATTTCATCGATATTACAGTAATACATGCTGTTCCCGAAAATACTTCTATATAAATGACCGGCATTTGATATAGGTATAGCTCCCAACCCTATCGCCTCGTAATGTCGGTAACAATCATCCCTATCCCCGATGGGAGATAATATAAATTTAGCCTTTTTTAGATGTATATAGAAATCGTATGTAGATATACTCGGCAATACAGGTAGTTTTTTCCTACAAACATTGGTGGCATTGTTAATAGGTAACGTAGCTATATTATTTATTTTCGTAGTCTGGGACATTTTCAGGATGTCTGAATAGATCCCTAAGTGACCACTTTCTATGCCATATGGAAATGCCATATATTTACTACTGTTCTCGTATATTGGATTCTGTGAAACCCATAACAGTACGTTTTTATGATTTAATACTTTTTCGGTAAGATCACTCTTGTGTATCTGGGGTAAGTGCCACTGACCAGTAGTCAAAATAATTTTTACTTCTATATTGTTTAGTATCTCACTATAGAATTTTTCAAAATAATTAACTTGGCAATGAACTATATCAAAATCTTTGATCGATGATAAGTTATTAGTAGTTAAAATATCGTTCTTATCCTTTGGTATTGGTATGTTATACGTTTTTATTTCTGTACCATAATAATGGTTACATAGATAGTACAATGAAAACGGGTTAATTATGTTATTTAACAGCGTCTCTTGTGTATTATCGTTACTCAAAGTTTCCATTAATTTATCATAATACATTTACATAATTAAACAGCTATCCATAAATAGATAATACTGTATTATGTCAATAATTAATCAATTAAAAAATTGATTAAGTAGATGAAAGAAACTATAATAAAATGCCGTATAATCTAAGGAACAGGAAAATTGAAAGTCCTTCGCCTTCTGATGACGAAGAAGATATTAGCGAACAGAGTTACGAAGATAAGGCAGAACGGGCAAAGGAAATTTTAGAAAATCTATTGGAACCGAATGATGGACACACGATATCAAACAATCCGTATATTTACTATTCAGACTATTTTGAAGATGGAGATAATTCTTTTATCGACTCTACGCGCGGACAGTCTGAAGGAGAACCGTATAAAAAGCGGATGAAAATTCTTCGAGAGATCCAGACAACAGGATATGTCAAGATATTTGATATTGTAGATGCGGATATACCAGATGACAAGAAGGCTGACTTAGTTGTAATGTTTGATAGGATGAAACAGTTTCCATATTATTCTGAAGAGTTTATACAACTAAATGAGAAAATTAAGAACACTATCAGTCTTTATCGTGATCACTTTGGAACATTTGCAGTAGATGATAATAAGGAACTAATATCTCGGATAAAAATGGCTCCTATTTCAGAAGAAAATAGGGTAAAAATATTTAGTAAGTTCTTTTCACTTCAAAAATGTGATACAAGTGAGAGACACGAGATTTTGGCGCATATTGACGCTGGACTAAAAATAGTTAATTTACCATACATATCTCCAGACTCTTTAAAGTATACAGACGAAACAGCGTCAGAGTTTGCACAGAGTATAAGAGATTCTCTCGACTCTCATGTATATGGACAACTACTTGCTAAAGAGGAGATTATAGATAATGTAATCTCAAGACAAAAGAACCCAGATATTGGGAATATAACAGTATTCAAAGGTTCTCCGGGTGTTGGAAAAACACATACTGCTAGAAAACTAGCAGAACTACTTGGATACAAGTTCTATCATATATCTATTAGCGGGATTAACAATCCAGAACGTATTACTGGAAGTCTATCTGTTCATATCGGATCTCGACCCGGAGAGATCTTTACAGCAATTTCGGAAATGGGTTGTAACAACGGTATAATATTTTTAGATGAGTTTGACAAGATTTTTACTGGTTCTGATGAGAGGACAGAAGCTCTTAGAAATACATTTCTAAATATACTAGATCCAACACAGAATACACATTTTCGAGATAACTATTTATTTGACCTTAACATAGATCTGAGTAAGATTTGGTTTATATTATCTGTAAATGATATGAGTCGTATAGGAGGAGCTATTAGAGATCGTCTTCGTCCTGTAATTGCATTTCAGAGCTATTCTAAAAATGATAAGCTCGAGATTCTTAAGTTGCATACAGTTCCCAAGACTCTTAAGATGTTTACTATAAATCCGCGTATGTTAGACATAACAGAAGATGCTTACAAAGCTCTTATTGGGACAGAGGGAACAGAAGGTATTCGCGAGACTAAATCTATTTCTGAATCTGTATTCAAGAGAATAAGTGTATTACTTTTAACACAACACCAGACATACCGCCCGAGTTATTTTATAGAGATTAGAAAAGTAGGCGAAAAATATATTATAGATGAAAATATTGTAAAGAGCTTATTAGAAAAGGAAGAACCTCAAAAATTCCTATCTTTCTATACTTGATTATTTCCGTTCATATGATATATAGCCGCGATTAAATTTTATTTTATAATACAATCTGGTTTTAAACACTAGATACGTATTATAAATGGGTCGACACCGTGGATTGAATTTGGAAAAAATACACAAAGGCACTAGAAAAATGTTAATGAAAAGTAAACACAATAATTGGGTTTCGGGAACCCATATCGGAAATTATCTGCTTAAAGATCCTGTAATAGACTGGCTAAATCTTTATTATAATCGATTAGGTCTTAATACAAAGCGCAAACGTAAAACAGTAGTAAAAAAATTAGATACTTTTCCAGACAATGTCTTGCTTAAAAATGGGATTATATTCGAGACAAACGTATACGATGATTTGAAACGAAAATTCGGAGATAGTGTATGCGAACTAAACGGAAGCGCGTGTACAGATGAACAATATAATATGACTATTTTGGAAATAAAGAAAAAAACACCGATAATTTTACAGGCTTATATAAAGTCAGAGAAGCTGAAACTCCGAGGAATTACAGATATCCTAGTTAGAAGTGACTATATAAACAGACTGACAACTAACACTCTTCTTAAGAGAGAAGAAATAAAGAACGAAAATGGAGAACTGTACTATTTAGTAATTGACATCAAGTGGAGCCACATGAGTTTGTGTGTGGATGGAAAAACTATAAGAAATGAAGGGAGATACAAAGCCTATAAAGGACAGCTTTTAATTTACAATACCATATTAGGAGAGATTCAGGATTACGTTCCGAAATACTCGTATATTATGCCGAAAAGCTGGCATATCGATAGGAAAAAGGAAGGATATAATTGTTATGATGTTTTTGGAGTAGTAGACTATTCTAACAGAGACTCTTACTATATTGAAGATACTATAAAGGCTATTAATTGGGTCAGGAATGTTAGAGTAAACGGCGAAAAATGGAGTCCACTTGAGCCACATATTAAGGAAATGTGCTGTAATGCATCTAATACAAATGATGGTCCTTGGGGCGATGTGAAAAAGACTATTATGGATACTACACATGATATAAGTCAGGTATGGATGTTATCGGCTGACCATAGAAACACTGCATTTGATAAGAATATCAAGAGATGGGACGATAAGAGATGCACTGTAAAGATTTTTGGTATGAATGGCGGGGAACGGGCTAAAACAATAGATAGTATTTTAAAAATAAATCAGCAAGTTATTGATCTTATAAGACCCCGAAAAATATCAGATAATAGAGAAAATTGGAAAAAAGCTTATCCTACAGATTTCTATATAGATTATGAAACTATATCAGAAGCATATACAAGCCGTGATATAGATATTCACGATGGAAAAATATTAAGTGGATATATTTTTATGATAGGCGTTGGATATATTCAGGATTCAGAATTTAAATTCCGAAATTTCAGATGTAATGATTACACTAGAAGAGAAGAACGCAGAGTTGTACAAGATTTTAGAGATTTTATAGATAACATAAGGAAGGAGTTGGATCCTGATGATAAGTATACTGTAAGATTTTTCCACTGGGCACATGTTGAGAAGACTCTTTTAGAAAATTTTTTTGAGAGGCATTCATTCATATGGCAAAATTACGATGAAATTAGATGGGTTGATATGTGTTCTGTATTTACCGAAAATAAAATAGTAGTAAAGGGTTCTCTGACATTTAAATTGAAAGATATAGCAAAAGCAATGTACAACTCGGGTCTTATCAAGACTGTGTGGAAAGAAGGGTCAATGGGTAATGGACTTTCTGCAATGAAGGAAGCTATAAGATATTATTTTTCAGAGGAGAGAGATGATAGCATTATGGATTCTATTGTAGAATACAACTTGATAGATTGCAAAGTTATCTGGGAAATAGTTAAGTTTTTACGAAAATAAATTATTATTGATGGTTTTAAAACTGATTTTTTTGCACAAATTTAGGAGAGTACATCAGCAATGGAACAAGCACAAAGAATCAAAGTTGCACTGGTTGGCGAAGGAGGTGTCGGAAAAACCGTATTTTTAACACAGATAATAGAGGGGTGTTTTGAACGCCGATATATGGCAACAACCGGCGTTGAAACGCGCTCCCTTGAGTTTTCAACAAACTACGGCTCCATCATCTTTGATGTGTGGGACACAGCTGGGCAGGAAAAATTCCGAGGTGTTCCCGAAGCTTATTTTAACGGTTCGCACGCATGCATCGCAATGTTTGATGTGGGATCTGTTTTCAGTATCAGAAACATTATCGGAAATCTGAAAAAGTGGATCGGCGACTATACAAGGGTTTCGCCAGCAACACCCATCGCAATTTGCAGAACAAAAACAGATATGGACGGAGTTCTCAACAATGATGTAAGAACCAATGATACAAGAACGGGAGTTAACAGACTCCGAGGGAAACTCGCTACGGCCAACACCTTCTGCGAAATCAGCACACGGAATCAGGAGAACTGTAGCGAACCATTCTTATGGATTGCACGCGAAATTACTGGGCACGCGGATCTGGTGTTTATATGAAATAGAAAATAACAATTAATTGTTATTTTTTAGAGAGATTGTCACTATCCAACAGTAGATGGAAAAGCTCAAATATCTTGTAAGCGAAAGACACCAATGCGAAGGCGACGGATGTTAATCTAATTTTTAAAATTGATTTACCCTAAAGATTTTTAAAATAAAATGTCTGTTTGGTCTTCATTTGAATTTACACGTTGGCTCGATTCCGGCATGCCAGCCGAAAATTATAAAGATGTTAATGATAGCATCATAAACCCATCTCGAGACGTAGTGTACATGTATCTAGAGAGTAAGGTTTCTTTTAAAGATGCACACTTTATCGCAAAACTAGAGGCTTTGGAGTATCTCAAGATGTCTCTATATGACGGAACATCGCTCCCCTTCAACTTCATGATGCTTCAAAAACTTGTCTTTCTATCCATCTCTCCTGCATCTGAAACATCATCTCTTGAAGTTTTTCCAACGGCAATCTGCCAACTAAAGAACCTTCAAGATCTCAAACTATCTGGACACCGGTTCCAACAACTTGATTCTCTTCTCTATATTGCATACGATCTACATACTCTTGATTTGTCTAACAACCGCATTGTAGAAGTTCCGACTACCCTATCACGTCTTAAGCATCTTCAAAGACTAAACCTTTCCGGAAATATCTCTGTTAATATCGAGCCTATTCTCGAGATTGACTCGCTTCGGTTTTTGGATGTTACAGATACTGTTGTTACGGGGGTTGCAACAAAGCTGCCAAGCGCCTTGACGCATTTCCTATTTGGAAAGTCTTCAGATTCATTTCCCGCATCTCTCCTCTATCTATGGAACACGCGAGAAGAAGTAAATTATGCCGCTTTTCATGTAAATGTAATTAAGAAACTACAAGCAGAAGCTTATCAGATCATGGACGAGGAACTCGAAAATACAAATTAATTGTTCTAATAATTATTAGAACAACTTATATTGTCATATTCCAACTTTGTCATATGTATGACATCGTGATAACCAAAGTCCTGAAATAAACTTTTACATGACAATTCCGATTCATAACCTTCAAATTGAGTTTGGATTTTTTTGACTATTTCTGAACCGATATACTGTTGGATAATATCGGTTCCTACAATATTACCGTCTACTGTAAAATCGCATATATACTTGATTTTTTTCGGATGAATTTCCACCCACGCTGTCCATTTTATAGATTCGCGTTCTGTACTTATGACAAGTTTACAGTTTTCCTTTAATAGTTTTGTAATCTTTTCAGCCATTATCGTGTTGTTTTGTTATAACTTAGTTATAACTTAGTTATAACAAAAAATCATTTTTTTTAATTCCGATACTTGACCCAGTTAGTCCACTCGCTCCGACAATGCGGACAAATAGAGTTCACTCGAAGCCATTCCTCCATAGCGGTGAAAAGGGATAGGGAATGACACACTCCACATTTGCAAACCCCGGAGTCGTTCTGAATGGTTTCAAGGGAGATAACACACATCTGTCCTACCATATCGTTTATTAATGGTTGAACAGTCCAAAGGTTGGGGCAATAGCGAACTCCGTTGAGATACCACGACTTGCTTCCATCGGCAAACTCTCTGGCAGGAAGACCTCCATCCCGATGTAGTTTGCCATTAACCCACCAAGCCTTGTATCCATTTGCCCTTTTTACGGCGGGAAGTCCTCCGTCTCGATGAAGTTGTCCATTCGCAGACCACTCCATGTCGCCATTTCCGTTTATCGTCATAATGCTTGTCATTGTCCTTTGCTATATTTACAAATTATTGTAAATATCAGTTTTAATTACGTATTGGTTGTTGATTCTATGGTATTACGGGATTATAAATCACTTTCCAAAGAAAAAATCTATATCTGTTCCCACGAGCTTGTTTGCCGGTTCCTCAACATAATAAAACGCGTGTACCAATTCGCCTACATTTTGATTATGTTTTATTTGCCAAAATAGGGCTTGTGGTTCCTCTGTAGTGTAACAAGTTGTAGTAGAACCCGCAAACAATACCGGTTTTTTCATATGTAGGAGTACATTATCCATGGGCTCATGACCCGATACATATAGTTTGTCACACTGTCCAAGTAATCGTATTAAATCCTCGCTTTTATCGGGGTAGCAACAACTGTAAAAGTAGTGTAATGTTCTTTTCCCATCCGTATATGTAAGTAAACCGGGATGGAAGTACTCTGGCTTAAATATCCGACGTTCTTTACGGTATAGAGATTTCTTATGACTTACTCTACTAAATCCGGCCTCCTTCAACCCATTTTCTAAGCACGGAATAAAAGCCTTATTTGTTTTAATATGGTCAGCTAACAACCCATATGGACTCCGCGGGTTTGAATCTACAAGCACAAACAGGTTTTCATCTTTAAAAATAGCTAGAACACTTAGATCTAATCCAGCCCCTATATACGCTACTCCTCCTGACATTTATAGTTTAAGCTGTAAACATTAAATCACTAATTATTTTTATACTACACTTAGGAAGCACGCACAGTTACGGTAACAGTTTTCTTAACCTCTGTCCCAAGTTCATTTATTACCGTTAGTGTATACACGTATTTTCCGGGGGTGTTTGGTCTTGGAGTTATGGTGAATGGGTTTCCACTTGTTATATTCTTGACTAAATAGCCCAAAGTGTTAGATATTACAGATGTGCCTCCAATGAAAATACCCTTTACAGTAATTTGTTTATCGTCTCCAACAACAACGCTTGAATTTTCCAAAATAACGAAAGATGATATAACCGGTGGTTGTACAACATTTATAATTAAAGGATTTGATAATTCGAAAAATCCACTTGGACTTGTAACTTTAAGATAATAAGATGTTGTTACTTTCGGTGATACAGTAGGTGGTACAGGAATAAAGGTTCTACCGTTATCGGAACTGATTGCAGCGACTCCTCCGGTCGTATTGACGGTTAATTTTGAAGTAGAACCAGCCGTGATAGTTAATGGTAAAGCCGAAAATGTTGTGATGGTTGGTCTCGGATACACAGTTACTTTAAATGTCGATACAGCGGGTGTTCCGGTACCGTTAACTGTTAAAGTATAGGTTGTTGTAACCGTTGGAGTTGGAAATATAGAGAGATCTAGCCCGCTTTCTATATTACCTGAAAAAGTTGACGGATTCGACGTTATGGCACCTGTTCCTCTGCCAAACTCCCCTTTAAGAACTAATGTTTCACCAACAGTAAATGTATTTTTTAAATCAGAAGAGCCAAAAGATAGTATAACAGGAGGACCTGTTACGGTAACAGTAACTGGATTGGGTTCTATAGCATATCCGGATGGACTCGTAACTTTTGCGTAATACGTGGTAGTAATTATTGGTTTTACAATAGGGGAAAAGGGTTTGTAAGTTCTACTATCGGTTGACAGTGTAACCACACCATTTGAAACCACCGCATTTAAGTTAACCGATGAACCGGCTGTGATAGATTGTTGTCCCGCACTAAAGGTAATGGTCGGTCTTGGATACACGGCTATCTTAACCGTCTTTGTAACACTGGTTCCTGCTTCATTTGTCACTGTCAATGTATATGTTGTAGTTCCTATTGGTTTTTCACTCACTTTAATATAGCTATCGGTTTCATTAATAAGACAAGTAAAAGATTGGGGACTTGACGTTATGACACCTGTACCGTTGCTAATTTTTATTTGAAAAACAATGCTACTGTTATCTCCAACTGTAATAGCATTATAGTTTGATGTAAATATTGAAATAGCTGGAGGATTCACTACATTTACGGTAATGCGGTTAGATAATACATGATATCCAGTCGGACTAGCGGCTTTGATAACATAAGTAGTTGCAGCTTTTGGAGATACTTTACCTCCCGCGGGAAAAGGTTTAAAAACCCCCGTGTAATCAGTTGTCAGTGTTGCTATCCCATTAGAAATCGTAGACGTTAAAGTAGCTTGAGAACCCATAGTAATAGTGTACGCATACCGACTAATCACAATACTTGGTGTGGGATATACAGTCACTTTAATAGTTGCAACTGCGGGTTTACCAATATTGCCGGTAACTGTTAGTACGTAAGTATGTGTACCGGGGTTAGGCGTGGGCGATATAGTTATATCTTCACCGCTAGTTATAGTACCCGAGACCGATGTTATAGTTGCAGTTCCTCTATAAAATTTGGGTTTAAGTGTAATTGTCTTGTCGTCTCCAACTGTGACAGCATTGTAATTGGATGTAAATGAGACGATAACAGCAGGACCTGTTACAACTACAGGAGTTGTACCGGTTACGTAGTAACTAGTAGGATTCGTAGCTTTAAGGGTATATGTTGTGTCTAATATTGGTTTTACTTTACCACCTACAGGAAGAGCTCCAAATGTGGTTCCGCCATCAGATGATAACGTCGCAACTCCATTTGCAACTACAGTTGTTAAAGTAGTTTGAGACCCAACTGGGATAGAGGATGGTTTAGCTGTAAATGTAGTGATGGTTGGTTTCGGATATACAGTTATTTTTACAGTTGCGATTGCCGGACTACCTGTGTTACCACCAACTGTTAATGTGTATATATGTATCCCTACGGTTGCCGGGTTTGGAGAAATAGTAATACTACTACCACTTGTTACGCTATTGTTTGTATAACCCACAGGATTAGACACGATTGAAGCAGATATTCCCCTAATAAATGACGTATTTAAAATAATTGTCTTTGTGTCTTCAATTGTAATGGCGTTATAATTTGTCGTGAAAGATTTTATAACTGCGGGTCCTAATACGGTTATAGTAACTGGAGATGAAAATACCGCATAACCAGATTGACTTGTCACTTTAAGCATATAAGTCGTAGTTTCTATAGGAGATACCTTTCTAGGTACAACATTACTAAATGTTAAGCCACCATCAGCTGAAAATGTAACTACTCCGTTAGAAGTTGATGTTGTTATATCTACCGATTGCCCAAGATTGATAGATGTCACGCTGGTATTAAGAACTGCTGTCGGGGTTGGATATACTGTTATTTTGCATACTCTCGTTGTCGTATCTCCTGCCGAATTTGTAACCGTTAAAGTATAATCTGTAGAAGATATAGGACTCTGCGATAAAGTTAGATCGACTCCGCTTACTATGGCACCCGAAAAAGTCGACGTATTTGATGATATAATACCTGTTTCACCTGTAAAATTTGCTTTTAAAACAAGACTGTTATCGTCTCCAACAGTAAGCGCTGAGTAATTTGCCGTAAATGACACGATACTTGCAATCGGAGACACATTTACGACAACTGGCGTATCAGATAGCACGAAATATCCGGTAGGACTTGTTACTTTGAGGATATATGTTGTGGTGATTTTTGGAGATATGCTGTTTGTCGTCAAGTTTATAAACGTTGAACCACCGTCAGACGAAATTGAAGCGGTTCCTCCAGATTTTGTAATATTTAATAAAGTTGAACTATTTAGTGAGATAGTTGATCGTTGAGCTTGGAATAGAATGATTGTCGGTGTGGGATGTACAGTTACGGTAATAGATGACACTGCGGGTTGTCCCGTTCCTGTAACTGTCAGTGTGTATGTATATATTCCAGGACTTGGGGTTGAAGATATTACAATATCTTCACCGCTAGTTATAGTACCCGAGACCGATGTTATAGTTGCAGTTCCTCTGTGAAATTTGGGTTTAAGTGTAATTGTCTTGCTGTCTCCAACTGTGACAGCATTGTAATTTGATGTAAATGATTCTATAAAAGGTTGTCCGGATACGGTTACAGAAGTTGAACCAGTTACATAATATCCGGTAGGACTTGTTACTTTTAGTACATAAGTTGTGTCAAATTTTGGGGATACTTTGCCTCCCGTGGGAATAACTCCGAATGTCGTTCCGCCATCAGATGATAACGTCGCAACCCCATTTACAACAACAGTTGTCAGAGTAGTTTGAGAATTATCAGCGATAGATGATGGATTAGCAGTGAATGTGGTTATAGCTGGGGTTGGGTATACATTTACTGAAATTTCACGAGATATTATATTTCCTAAATTATTGTCTACGGTTAGAGTATACTTTGTAGGAACCAATGGGGTGGGACTTACATCTAGACTAAAATCAGAGCCAGCTTGTATATTATCTATTGAATATCCAGATGGAAATGACCTTATTTTTCCTTTTCCGTAAACAAATCTTCCAGTAAGAGTAATCGTCTTGTTATCACCGTTGGTAATGGCATTGTAATTCGTGCCAAATGAGCTAATAGAAGGAGGTCCATTTACGCTTACTGTAATTGTACGTGTTACATAATATCCTGTCGGACTTGTAACTTTAAGAATATAATCTGTAGTTGTTTTTGGGGATAACACAGTGGGCAAAACTCCGAATGTCGTTCCGTTATCGGATGAAAAAGTAGCTTTACCATCTTGATATACAGCGGTTAATGTAGTAGAACCAGTCACGATGACTGGTTTATCAACCTCAAATTTAATGATAGTTGGCCGTGGGTAAACAATCAATGAAGTCGAATAAGATATTACACTTTCTCCGGTTAGCGTTAAAGTATAGACTGTTGTAACTGTTGGCTTCGGAGATATAATAAGATCCGTCTCACTTTCTAAACTGGTATTGATATATCCAGGAGGGTTCGATGTTATTACCGGCGTTCCTCGTGCAAATTTTAAATTGATAATGACACTCCTATCATCGCCATCTGTGATAGTATTGTAGTTCAAAATACCTTTGGATAATCCTTCCTTATGAATTATCGGGGGGCCGGTTACTGTTACGAGAAGCGGATCTGACAACACCGAATATCCAGACTCGCTTGTCGCGCGTAGAATATAAGATGTGCTAATTTCCGGATTTATGAATTGAGGAGACCTAAAATTTTCATAATTTTTCCCTCCATCTGATGAGTACGAAAGAAAAGCGGCATTTGTGGTAGATGCCAACAATTTCGTAGATGAGCCATCCGCGATAGTTGTTGAATCCGATGTGAACGATTCAATAGATATAGCGGGTGCCACAGACACCGAAATTAATCTTGTTATAGACATTCCTATACTGGGTGTAACTTTTAAACTAAAATTTAAGATACCAGACTGGATTGAATTTATAGTAACAGGAACTCCCGAATAAGCAGTATAAGTGTTCTCTGAATAATCATCATATATTTCACCGCTTCCTCCGGTAAATGTTCCCGTCAAAGTGAGTGTATTATCATCGCCTTCGGTAATAGAAGCATTGTTAGACGTAAACGATAATATGATAGGAGGCCCTCTGATTTGTACGCTAACTGGCCTCCCTATGCTATATCCCGTAGGACTTTCAACCGTAAGGAAATACGTAGTAGTTGTGTTTGGAGTTACAGTTTTCGGAGACGTAAATTCCTGAAAATCGTTGGGTCCGGTAGAATAAGTCATTGTTCCGTTTTCTACATTGGCTGTTAATTGCGACGAAGAACCGTTATCGATAATTAAAGGATTGGCAGTGAAAGAATTTATTATTGGAGTTGGGTATACAGTTATAGTTAAGCTAGATTCTTTATATGTTGGAGCACCGGAAGCATTACTGTGTTGTAAATACAAAGTATATGTAGTTGTAGATGTTGGAGTAGGAACGCTTATTGGTTTTCCGCTTGTTACGATCGATGTAAATCCAGGACATTCGATACGGTGTCCGTCCGACGCTCTGATAAATACAGGAGTTAAAATAATCATCTTACCGTCTCCCACTGTAATTTCATCATAATTTGAAGTAAACGACACAACTTCCGGATCCCCATGCACATATAACGTAGTACTTGGAGAAACCACAGAATATCCTGTGGGACTAGTGACTTTAAGACGATAAGTTGTGGTATCCTTCGGGGAAACCGTCATATTGTTATAAAAGTTATTATAATTGAAACCATCTGTAGAATATTCAAGAGTTCCGCCAGAAGCCACAGCATTTAATCCAACCTGCTGACCAACTGTTGTAGCGGTTGGTACAGAAAAACTTGTTATTATTGGGGTTGGATATACTGTGATGGTAATGTTTTTTGTAGGAACTAATGTACCGCCGCGGACTAATATATACGTTTTGGTTTGTGTTGGCGCCGGTATTTTAAATTCTTCAATATCAGTGTTTAAAATAATATCAGTTATTCCATCTCCAATGGTAATAGCATTATGTCTTGAAGTAAACTCAGATATACCAACTGAATCATATAGAAATTCTATGGTCAACGTTTCACCTGATAAATTTTCTAAAATTGCTATCCCACTAGTTTTCGCGCTACTTTTTATACTATTATTAGCAAGTGTCATTCCAAGAGGAAGGGTTGAACCTGGACGTACAGACACTGTTGTACCGGATACTATGGCAAGATTTAAATCTCCAAGTATGTAATACATATACAAGGGTATTGTGGAATTAAACGCGTTTATACCTAATGTTTTTAATTTACTTAATTTACCCAGTAATTTTACAGATGTAAATGTACAAGATCCGAAAGCACCTGTTCCTATAGAAGACACGGATTCTGGCAATACCAGGTCTCCTGTAAAGCCGCAACTGGAAAATGCCCCTATTCCTATTTTTTCTAATCTAGAACCTAAAATTACCAGCGTAGATGTAAATCCAGAATTTGAAAACGCTGCTGTCTTTATTTCTTTTATATTGTATGGTATAGTCAAAATACCCGTAAACTTACAATTTTTAAACGTGTATTCATTTACAGTCAATAAACCAGAACCAATAGATAAGACTCCGTTAAAGTCACATTCTGAAAATGCCGATGCTCCTATATTAGTAACACTATTGGGTATATTTAAATTTCCGGTAAAGTTGCATTTTTCGAAAGCGGATGTGCCTATAGTTTTTAATCCTGAGCTAAGAATCAACTTTCCGTTGAAACTGCATCCTGAAAACGCCAAATCTCCTATATCGGTAACACTTCCTCGTATACCTAAGTCACCGTCAAATGTACAATTCTTAAATGCGGATGCGCCTATAGTTTTTAATCCTGAGCTAAGAATCAACTTTCCGTTGAAACTGCATCCTGAAAATGCGGAAGCTCCTATATCGGTAATACTTCCTGGTATAACTAAGTCACCGTGAAATGTACAATTTTCAAATGCTCCAGACATTATAACAGAGATGTTTTGGCCTATATTTAGCGTTCCTGTAAATTTATTATTTTTGAACATATCTGTCCCTATAGTGCTCAATCCCGAGCCAATAGTTAAGTGTCCATTAAAATTGCAGTTGGAAAATGCTCCCAATGCTATAGTTGTAACACTGTTAGGTATAGTCAAATCGCCTACAAACCCGCAACCAGAAAATGCCGAAGAACCTATTGTTTTTAGCCCTTCATTAAGAACCAGTTTGCAATTATCAAACCCGCTATTAAAAAACGCCCTTGATCCTATATCGGTAACATTGCTCGGTATAACCAGGTCTCCGGAAAAATTACAATTTTCGAAAGCCGAATCGCCTATGGTTTTCAGACCAGATCCTAGAAAAAGACGCTCTTTAAACCCACAGTTAAAAAAAGCCTTTGATCCTATATCGGTCACGCTATCGGGTATATTCAGACTTCCAGTACTAAATCCGCAATTTTCGAATGCAGATGACCCTATAGTTTTCAACCCAGATCCGATGTTCAGATTGTATTTAAATCCACAGTTAAAAAAAGCTTTTAATCCTATGTCGGTCACGCTATCGGGTATATTCAGACTTCCGGGAAACGCGCAATTTTCAAAAGAGGATATACCTATAGTTTTCAATCCATTTTTAATAATTAAAAAATCGTCGAATTTGCATCCTGCAAATGCTCTGTTTCCTATATCGGTGACACTGTCTGGTATAGTTAATAAATATTTGAATCCACAGTTTTCAAAAGCAGATGCGCCTATAGTTCTCAACTTAGCTCCAAGAAACAAATAATCACCAAAAACACAGCCCGAAAAAGCATTTGAACCTATTGTAATAACATTGTCGGGTATATTCAGATTAAGATTTTGTCCAATAAAAGCGTCTTTAAACGCGTTGGCTCCTATGCTTTCTAGTTTAGCCCCAAGCAATAACTGGCCTATAAAAAGAGAGCCTAAAAATGCGCTCTCGCCTATAGATACCACTTCGTCGTGTATTTCAAGGTTTCCTCCAAATCCGCAATTTTTGAAAGCATTTTCCCCTATGTATTGTAATTTATGATTTAGATTTATAGGAGGCCTATAACTCCCATTTACATCAGTTATGACAAAATTGCAACCGTTAAATGCGTTGGCTTCTATAGTTGTTAAATTAGTCGGAAATCTCAAGTAACCGCTAGTTATGGCTGTGCAATTCTGGAATGCACCAGCCGATATAGTTGTCAAGTTCGATGCCTGTAGTAGATCAATAGTTACATTTCTGATATTGCTAGGTATGGTAATTTTTTTTATTTTGTCTACCTTACATCCATCTATGATTTCTGGAATAAATAGGGCCGTATTGCTGGTTACATTAGAGACTCCTGTTATTGTTGCTTTATTGTTTATTTTTTCGATTGTGAACGATGACATTTAATATAATATAAATAAAAATTTTGTATTTATAATTACAAAAATCGGTTTAATCTATTGGTGAAACTTTGACAAGTTTCCATACTTCATCTTCGGAATCTGCAAACAGAGAAGATGCTTGCAAGAATGAGCCAGAACCACATCAAGCGCGGAATAAAAGCCTTACTTGTTTTAATATGGTCAGCTAACAACCCATACGGACTCCGCGGGTTTGAATCTACAAGTACAAACAGGTTTTCTTATATTTTAAGATGTAAACATTAAATCAATAATTATTTTTATTTTTTATAAATGACCAATAATTTAACACGCAACACTTTGGTTGTGTTTTCAGTTGTATTTTTCGCGATGTTTCTCTACTCGGGATTCGATAAAATCTCTTTATTTAACAAGAAGGTCGAAGGTCTCAAGCAAAAAATAAATCTTCCTCTACCCCTTTTAAACTTGGGAATGTTCCTAGTTATACTCTTGGAGATATTTGCTCCTATAATCATAACTGCAAGAATATTTATGGGAAATTCAAGCCCTAAATTTTTAAGTCTTTTGTCTGATATTATGTTCTACCTATTGATACTGTTCTTAATAGTTGTAACGATACTATACCATCCTCCGGGTGTTAAAAAGATGATTCCGTTTTTGAGTAATTGTAGCACTCTTGCGGGTACAGTATTTTTATTTATACTTTCAAAGACACAAATGTAATGTAAATTCAAATGTGAATTTATATCGGTAAAACGGGAGACATTTTTAATTGTTTATAAGGTTAACCTAAAATAAAAAATCACTCCAATTATGGCTTTACATCAACTTAATAGCATCACGATAGTCTATAACACTGCCTCCGGGTAATATAAGACCTTGTCCGGGGCGGCCTTCGTATGGCCCATCTTCAAGTGAGTCGTACCTGAGATAATCTACAAAGTCCTCTACTTGTTTTCGCGGGTATTTTCCCGGTATTTTGAAAAATAGTGTACGAGTGCTCGGGTTATATGAAGAAAATTTTACTCCCATTCTTCCATTATATATATCATAATTTATATCAACATCGTCTATATTTTCCTTTATAGCTTCTACAGCGTGTTCCTGTAGAAATTTCCCAATCTCGGCATCACTTGGGACATAGTTATCTTCATCATTTTTTACAAAATATGGCTTTATGCTAATGGTGTAATCCTTCTTACCGGAACGTCTCTTACCAGAACGAGATTTAGGGGACTTACGGACCTTACGAGACTTGGAACGAGATCTAGACTTACGGACCTTACGAGACTTGGAACGAGATCTAGACTTACGGACCTTACGAGACTTGGAACGAGATCTAGACTTACGGACCTTACGAGACTTGGAACGAGATCTAGACTTACGGACCTTAGGGGACTTGGAACGTGATGGTGAACGGTTCAAAGCGGACAATAGCTCCGATTTACGAAGTGTAGAGTATCCCTTGATACCTTTCTGTTTAGCTAGTTTTTTAAGTTCTGTAACTGTTAACGCATTCATTTATAATACTTTATTTTTTTTATTTATTATTATAAATGAATTGTATTTTTTGTTGCGTATTTACACAAGAAAAATATGTTGATATGTTTTTCCTTTTGTTAGAAAGTATATTTATTTACGGAGATTTAGACTATAATACAAATATATTAGTTTATACATCTACACCATTTATGAATAAGATTAAACAAAGTCATCTATTTAATAATGAAAAAATTAAATTTGAAATAAATGATACATATGATAAAATTGATAACGCGTGTAAGGCAAGATTAGATTTGTTTAATTTACCTTCTATAACAAACTATAATAAAATTCTTTATTTAGATACAGATATTTTAATAAAAGATGACATCCATAAGGTTTTTGATGTGTGTGAAGAAGATATTTTATATGTATTGGAAGAAGGTGAAATAAATAGTGATACTGATTATTGGGGAGCTTCATTATTTGGAAATGAAGTAAATAATTATGATGATAAAACAGCATTTACAAGTGGAATTCTATTGTTTAATAATTGTGAAAACATAAAAAATTTATTTAATAAAATTAATGAAGATACTGTTAAACGACCTTATTATTTTGTGTGTTATGATCAACCATATATAGTATATAATGCTTTCAAATATAATTTATACAATAATAAGATTTTAAAATCACTTGTTGTAAATAATGATAATAATATTTATAGCGATAAAGTGATACATCATTTTCCAGGAGGACCGGGTGTATATCAACATAAAATATATGCGATGACTATTTTTTTAAATAATATAAAAAAAACTCGTAACCATTCCAAAAATATTATTTCAAACAAATAAAACATGCCCTGATGCATATGTATTAGATATGATTATGTACAGATTGAATCCTGATTAGAAATATAAGTTTTATAATGATAATGATAATGATATAATCCAATTTTTTATTGATTTATGATTTACCCGATATAAGAGACTCATCCACTAAATTTATTAGGGCGCTTTAAGTTCACACTCTCTTTGATAAATTGGTTCGTGGTTCATTGTTAATATCTTTTACACAAAAGATATTTAATGTTTATTAAACAATTATTTTAACGCATCGGACAAGCTCCTGAATCATGCTCTTCTTCAGACGTAGAGAGGGTAAACGGGCGTCAAACTCGTCGTCGCGCTCCACGTACACCATTCCAGGAATTGGGCAACTATGAATGAGCAATTCCTTGAGCTCGAGGGGAGCGACACTTGGAATCTTTGTGAAGTTGTTGTACGAGATTCCTAGACATTCTAGCGTCTTTAGACGCGCAATTGAACTCGGAAGCGAGGCGAGTAGATTGTTAGAAAAAAAGAGGTTCTTGATGCGTTGCAAATTCCCGATCTCATCCGGAATTGATACAAGGCCATTGGAAATCCACACCAAGCTCTCCAAATTATGGAGATTCCCAATGGTTGGTGGCATCTTCCAGAGCTTGTTGCGACAAAGATAGAGTTGTTTCAAATTGCATAGATTCCCGAAAGTGCTAGGGAGTGATGTGATCTTGTTGTCCGAAGCATCCAGGAATTCAAGCTTTGATAGCTTGCCAATTGAAGTTGGGAGTGTTGTGAGTCGGTTTTCGTTGAGATGCAAATGCTTGAGGTTGGGTAGATTTTCAATCTTGTCGTGAAGAGAGTTGAGGCCACCATACGTGAGACGCAAAGTAACGACATTTTCGTTAATTGGGCATCCCGATGCGATCCAAGCATTGTATCGTTTGATTTTCCAAGACATGATTCGTAGTGAGAAAAAGCGATATCTTCGATTACATTTGTAAAAAAATCATTTTTATTTTTTTACAAAGGGTGATATAGTTGAATTTAGCGCATCGGACAAGCTCCACCCACACACTCCCCTTCTGAGTTGTAGCAAATACTTTCTGTTAATAAGATCGGTTATGGCTTATTCAAAGATTATAATCGGTGTATTTTCCATATCTCAAATATGGGCTTGATAAGTATCGTTAGAATTTATATAGACAACGTCAAATGTCGCTTCTGAAGTGAGAAGTGGTTTCAAGTGTGTATCAGTCAGCCAGTAATCCATATGGACTTCTTGAGTTTGAATCTACAAGCACAAATACCTTTCATCTTTAAAAATGTCTAGAACACTTAGATCCAAACCAGCTCCTATATACGCTACTCCTCCTGACATTTATATTTTAAGGTATATATTAAGTATAATTTACTCTAAACATGATGCAATACATTTTTTAATCAGAGCGTGATATAAATTTTTTCCTTGTTTTGTTTTAATTCCATTATCGTTTAAAATTTTAACTATCATGAAAATAGATTTCCCAGATTCTTGAAGTGGTTTTATCATCTGATTTAAATGTTTCATATAAGAGTCATCGTTAACGCATGATTTGTTATTATTATTTTCAATACGATTACTCCATCTTAAATTAAGGCAGTGATTATTTTCAGGATTTCTATCTATATGATCAACTTCGATATTTTCAGGTGTTTTTCCATGTACAAAATGAAGTGCAACCAATCTATGTACTCTATAGTGCTTGTATCCATTCTTCGTCAGTTTAACTATTTTATATCCTCCATCATCATATGTTCCTTTCATCGGACAATAATTAGTTCCTCTTAAGCTCCTGACATTTCCAAAATTGCTTACTCTATATTTTCCTTCATACCCGTCTATATCTTTCCAAATCTCTATGTCTTTATTTCCTTCAAACTCCGGGTTATACAAAATTTCAATTGTTTCTTTGGGTAAAGATTTATTTCTAGGTGTCCTTTCAAGAGAAAGCGAGTCCAGATTTTCTTTCGCCCAGTTTTCTGCCTTTTCCCGTGTATTAAAATTTTTAATTTTAGATTTATCGGCTCCTTTTGGTTTCCATGAAACTCGATATACATCTCTTTCTTTAACCCGAGACACTGCGTATAATTTCGCGTTCTTGACAAACCCCCTATTTTCACAATTTTCCTTATGCGTCACCCATCTTAAATTAGATGCTTTGTTATTGAAACCATCATTGTCTATGTGATCTACAAACTTTTTTTCATCACTTTTTCCGTCTACAAAATTTTCGGCAACCAAAATATGTGCCAAAATATTAGTTCTTCTATTATTCTGTAATTCGTATACTATATATCTCTTCTTTTTTTGACCTGTTAAAATTTTATCTTGTCCTCGTTTTCTTGATATCAATCGCCCCTCAGAACTTATAAAATATCCTTCGAAGTTTGATACTGGTTTCCACAGTTCATTTTCTAATAAATTATATTCCTCTGACATTTTAATATATATTTGACAGAAGCAAAATCATTTTTATAAGATATTATCTTATAAAATTAGCGCATCGGACAAGCTCCACCCACACACTCCCCTTCTCCGATGTACTTCTCGTCTTCTGCGTTGTGACAGATACCTTCTACCGACGTAATAGGTTTTGTGTTTCGAACCATCTCCTCATATCGTTCCTTTGTAATTGCCTCTAAGGGAGCTTGGTCGAAGCCGTGGTCGGAGTGAAGAAGGAAACTGATAGACTTGACACCATCGTTGTAGTTCTTTCGCAACCATTCCTTAATCTCGGGTAACTCTTCCTTGCGATAGTATACAGTAACAGACACCGAGTTATCGCTCCACTCTGTTTGCAACCTCTTAACATATTCCATCTGCTGGATAGCGGTACAATTCTCGGCGAGGATAGTATGCTCAGGAAGAGCATATGGGAACTCTACAATCTGTGTTGTGTAATCCTGTGTTCCGTCAAAGTTTCGCACATACTCGACGTGGTATCCGTGCTCCTTGGCAACCTTGATCAACTTAGACTCCGAAGCGATACGGATACGGCGAATGTAGTATCGAGAGAATCCGGGGTGAACACCGGATGTACAATGTCCGAGAATACTCAAGGTTCCGGACGGCTTACAAGTTGTGAGTTTAATCGACGTGGGAAATCCCTTTAGAGAACAGTATTCCACATCAAAAGCACGCAGTGCTTTGTATGTCTCACTTAGCCATCCACGTTGTTCCTCTGTAGCCTGAAGGTATCCCGTAATTCCGATACCCATGCGCATATTCTTGTGAACAACCCATTCGGTATGCTTGCTATCGGGACAAGGAAGGGTAAGACTATGCTTACAAATTCTATAGAGATAAGTGGCTACCTTGGTAAGTTCCCCAAAAGAAGTAATATTTGGAAGGTATATTTCGGCTAAGCAACAAGTCTCATTTCTCTCAAGGGATTGCTCGGCGCAAGGATTGTATCCCTGAACGTTTGGATCTGGGTATTGAGTATCTCCAAGACGTCCGCAAGATCGAGAGAGCTTCAAATTAACTAGACCATAAGGCTCTCCTTTGCCGTTATATCCCTGCCAGAAATCCTCATTATCGATGATGTCGGAAATGTCGTTACAGATAACGGAGTTGTTGGAGTAGCATCGCCAGTTTGGAACATTTCCCAAATCCCAACGCTTGGCACGAAGGTATTCGGTATCTTTTGCATCTCCAAGGCAAATTTGAGCTGAGTTGTGAGTCAGATATCCGTTACAAAAGAACTCGTGCATTTCCTCGACCTCGATATCGTAAGTTTCCGATTCTTCGCTTTCGGTAACAGAAATAACTTCCACCGGACACCATAAATCGTCGTTCTTTACAGATGCATTGTAAGAATCTATATTGAGCTGTTGTCCCGAATACAAACCATACTTATACTTGATTTTTGAATCGCTAATAAACGACCCCGGGAAACCATTTGCTTTTTGGGATTTACTATTGACCCTTAGAGTCTTCATAAGTGTTGGGATTTCTGAAAATTCCTTCTGGGAGCGAAGAGTGATGAGATTTACATTATATTGTCGTTGCCATCCCTTCCTGCTCTCGCAACAATCAGAACATCGGACAAACCTAGACTCTATACCACACGAATATAAAATATTCTGAATGTCCTTTGCGAAATCTTCGTAAACAGTAGAAACTACCTGAATGGGACGATTTCCAACACAACCATCAGAATCTGTAATGCCCGAGATATACGCAAGACGAATCTCGGGGGTAGATTTCAAAATGTATTCAGGAGCGCGTATCATAGTCTTTGCCTGTTTGACATTCTTATCAAGATACCAAGCAAGTTGTTTAGATTGACAGTGAACCATAAAAGAATTTTCTCCTTTTCGCTTTCTCAGGGTTACAGTAAGCGTGTCTCCAAATCGCTGGACTTGATGTTGAGCCTTTTCGGCGATGTCATATTCATTAATTCCAAAAACAAGACTCACATAAGAATTGAACCCGTTCTGTTCATAGTTGGGATAAGTGTATCCATCTCCTTGGAACAATCCGATAAACCAAGCCATATCGGCATCGAGTTCGGGAACAACAATTGGTTTACAGGTTGTGCTTGATTTCGCATATTCATAAGACCACTCTGGTAGCTTGGTCTTAATACCGGTTGTTATAATACGAGATGACATAAGCCGATCTCCAGCACAAAGTTGAGATGTTTCTTTCCAAATGTAATCTTCGGGGGAAATAAGAACCGCCATTTTGTGATTTGGTGTACATTTAAACTCTCCGTCTTGGGTCGTAATTGTTACAAGTTTCTGCTTTCCTTGTACAAATGCATTTTTTACACAACGATATCCACCAGTTGTTAGAACATTTGCACCCACCTTTACATTCTCGATCGGAACAAGTCCTTCATCTGTGTGAACAAGAGATCCGGCGGGAAGACAACGTCTAATATTTCCACTAACTACAATCTTCCCGATAAGGTTACAAATATCAAGGGCAAGAACACTTGTCATATTCTTTCCGGCATTTTCATTCAGGAGCTCGCTAATCTTTGCCAAGCCTTCGCAAAGCACCTCGGGACCAGAAGATAGACCTCCAAATCCCTTGATGACAGCTCCCTTACTACGGAGGACATGACAGCTATAGGTAAATCCTTCTCCGCTATAGAAGTGAGCCTTCATGACCTTTCCCAAGAGCTTGATCCAACCTTGTCGAGAATCGGGAACAATAAAGTCCGCATCCTTGGTATCTTGACGAACGATAGTAGCCTTCTGGATTGTGGGGAACTTGGCAACGTCCTCTTGAGAGATACGATAGCCACAACCCGCTCCCAGCATAAGGAAATTCATAATCCAGGTAAATGGTTCTACAGGGGAATCGATAACCGTAAACGCACAATTTTGAAGACTCATAAGTCCAAGCTTATCTACAGTTCGTGTTCCGAGTTGCCAAAGGAATCGTCCAGCAACGCTGGCTTTCAAGTTGTAGAGAATATCGAATAGTTCCTGCTGTTCCTCGGGAGAGAAACCAACATTAAGTTGTGTGTTGGTAGCATTGACAACACGTGTAATACATTCCTTCCAACTCTCTACGGTGGAGTTCGGATTCTCCTCATCGTGACGACGCGCATAAGTACGAAGGTAAGTGAACAACCCCAAACTATCAAAAGGTTGAGGGTTATCTGTTTTGAATTCGAGAGACATTTTTAATAATACTCTACAGTTTATAAATCAGTTTTAAATTTAAACAAGAAACAATGACACAAAAGCTTCTAGACAAAAATAAAAATAATTATCAATATAATAAATGCAATGTCATAAGATTAAAAAATGCGGAGAAAAATGCAAGAATAGAATAACAGCGGGTAAGTTTTGCCATCTACATACTAGAAGGAGATCCCCCGTAAAGCGATCCCCCGTAAAGCGATCCCCCGTAAAGCGATCCCCCGTAAAGCGATCCCCCGTAAAGCGATCCCCCACGAAGAAGAACCGCAGAGTTTCATTTCGGTTTGTTGACAACGGAGACCTTAAAAATGTCACAAAGTTTATTTTAAACGACAAAAGGGTCTACAATGCAGTAGAGTATTATAGAGGTCTTGAATATACGCGGATCAACACCGAGCTACTGCGTAAGGGTGTCCGACAGCCGTTGGATGCTCCTGAAAGCGAGCTTATACCAGAGTATGTGGCCCGCGTCCTCGATAGCGCGTTCACGAACGATAATAATCCACCTCTTACACAGGATATAATTGTATACAGAGGATTACCGGAAGAAACCTATTTTTATAACACTTTAGATCCAGCCTTCTTATCAACTACAACCGACGAAGAGACAGCCCTTGATTTCTCAAACTCGAAAACAGCGTGTTGTATACAGAGAATACATATACCAAAGGGAACGCGTGTTCTATACTTTGGATTTTTGCCAACTCCTCCTCATGAACATGAGCTTCTTCTTCCTAGAAATTCAAGACTGCGACAGATGGGACCGCCAACTACCCAGTATTATGAGCACAAAACAGAGAATAAGGTTGTTGAAAAGACCACAGTAGATTTCATGTATGAGGGACCTGTTTCCAGTGCTCTAATGAGAAGGTTCAAGTCTATTAATCTTCCATCGAGATTTCAAGAGAAAAAGGCGAAGCCTTTGGAATCTGTTTTCGTTTCGGGAATCCCGCCACCGCCTCCACCACCCTTCATGGGAATCCCGCCACCGCCTCCACCACCCTTCATGGGAATCCCGCCACCGCCTCCACCACCCTTCATGGGAATCCCGCCACCGCCTCCACCGCCGCCTCCACTTCCATTGTTATTCAACCGCAGACGATATTATTAAATTTTATAACATTATAAAATTTAGTTTCCCGTTGGACGGAACATTTTTCGGCGCTCTTGGTCGATCTTTGCGTCTTCCTCTATGCTCTTAAGATGGATGAACATGAATTTAAACAACATGTGCTGTAGAGACTCGAGTTCAAACTTTATTTCATCCGAAGATATTTTACCATCATAGGGGATTCCGGGATTTTCACATGTTCTCATCTCGTGTAGTGTAGTTTCACCAGAATGAAAAAGATCTCGTTGCCCTTATCCGAGATATATTTAATATTAAATATATCTAGCGTGTTCTTGATATAAGGGCACAAATTTCCAATTTTATTTTATATTACAGTTTCTGGGTTGTCTATAAATATTTATTTGGTACAAAGAGTAGTAAAGAGACTTAAACTTAAATTTACGAGACATTTTTAATTAATTAAAAATGTCATTTATTCTATATACTTCATCCAGATCATGATTTCATCATCCTTCACTCTCTTCGAACATGCTATTAAAAATCTAATTAGCGACATAGGACTCCATACCCAAGTTAAGGGCAGTTAGTCATAATATTGTCCAATGCGACTTCTTGTTCTTGTGAAAATTTTCCACTTAACATAGGTAGAAGCTGCAATATTACACCAGCGGTCCACGCTATCTGCGAACTTTTCGGCACGTTTGACTTCATCTCTTCCGGAGTAAGAGCGGCCAGCTGGTCAACTGTAAAGTTAACCTTTGAGAATAAAATAAAATAGCCCATCTGGATAGATAATATCTGAGCATCTGTAAGGTTCTTTACCTGATTGGTAGTAAGATACGGAATATCTTGAGGAAGAATTATGTCAGGACTCAACATAGCATCTTCTATTTGCTGTCTTGTAGTAAGACTTCTAAACTGAAAGTCTAGTGGAATTATACTTAAAAATGCAGCCATCTCATTCTTTGTAACCAGGGCAATAGGACCCGTTTGAACATCTGCCCCGTATACGATAAACGGTCCGATACCTCCTCCCGGAACCGCTGGGAGGAACGTGGATATCGGAGCATAACTCGCCGAGCCACCTAATGAGCCCAGCATATTTCCCGAAGAAGATGCAGACATGGATATCGGAGCATAACCCGGTGGGTACGTGGATATCGGAGCATAACTCGCCGAGCCACCTGAAGATGCAGACATGGATATCGGAGCATAACTCGCCGAGCCACCTAATGAGCCCAGACCACCCCCCGAAGAAGATGCAGACATGGATGCATAACCCGGTGCGTACTTTTCCTTTTTATAAACTATAATTATAATCACAACTAGTAAAACACTCGCAATTCCTAGCGCAATGAGAACATTGTTATTCATTTATCATTCTTATTATTTTATTATTTTATTATTCTTAAAAATTTATGTTTATATTTTGCTCTTTCCAATAACCCGCTAGAGTGTGTCAACCCTGGCAAGATTCATATCCGGGCATACAGACTACCCTTCTCGTCCATGAAATGGGTAAGAGTATGGCAATGTTCGGTTCAATCGAAGGTATCAAGAAATTAACCGGGCGGTAGTAGTCGGTAGTTGTCGTTAGATATATTTAATATTAAATATATCTAGCGTGTTCTTGATATAAGGGCACAAATTTCGTCCTTTCGCATGCTCTTCTTCACATCCAAACCCATCGCCTTTGCCATATGGTAGAGCTGATCCTTAGTATAAAGTGCCTTCATGTTGTTTCTATCCAGATAGGTCTTCGTCATACAATCTTCACTGCTGGTGAATGGGGATCTTCCGCTCATTGAGTGATAACGACCCATTGCTTCGGCCCATTCCTCGGATCCGGGACCACCCTTTTCGACATCATTTCTGATTTTCTCTAGAATGACTTCTTCTTTAGGGGTAGGAGGATAAGAATATGGTAACAGGTATTCCACCATATCGGGGTTGCGCACATTCGTCAACGCGATAGGGCTTATACCGGCACCTGACCTTAATAGGTATTGAACAAGCTCCACATGATTATTTTTAGCCGACAGTTCCAGTGCGTAATCACGAAGTTCCTTGATACGACGATATGTCTTGGGATGTTCCAATATATATTGTACCATTTGAGCGTCTCCTCTCAGTATCGCTTCATCAAATATCTGTTCCAGTTCATTATGAGTCGGGAATACTACAAAAGGAGCCTGGAAGAACCAAGGATCCATTCTAGTTTTCAACTCTGATAGTTCCATTTATAATAGGGATAATTTTATTTTTTAATACGATGAGAGCAATACTTCTTGGGTGACTTGCGCTTACGAGCGGGTGACTCTTAGCTTGATATAAGCGCGCAAATTTCATCCTTTCGCATACTCTTATTTACATTCAGCCCCATCGCATTTGCCATATGGTAGAGCTGATCCTTAGTATAAAGTGCCTTCATGTCCTTTCTATCCAGATATGTCTTCGTCATACAATCTTCACTGCTGGTGAATGGCGATCTTCTGCTTATTGAGTGATAGTGACCCATTGCTTCGGCCCATTCATCGGATCCGGGAGCTCCCTTTTCCGTGAACATACGATTAAAAATCCAATTATCTACCTCTATTGGAGTGTTCATATCCGCTTCTTCGGCGTTTCTCCATAAATAGCCCTTAGGTTCGGGGATTTCAGTAAAAATGTTTGTTTTAGGGTCATACAAAGCACTCACATCAAAATTAAAAACTTTAGCGGTTCCTTCAGCTGAAAAACCGATATTCTCTTTTGCCCAATCGACATAAGCTATACCGAGATTATGCATAAACTCTTTAGCGTTTTCTAACAGAGATTCGTATACATTAAAATCCAAACCAACATTAACTTCTAAAAATTCCATATCAATATTCGTATAACTACCGTCTTCTTTATTCGGATATATATTGTAAATTTTAACGATATTTGGATGTGAATTCGCCATTATAATTTTCGATATTTTTATTTCTAACTTATTGTTAGTTACTTTTCTGATGAATCTTTTGCCTTTGTAAAATTCCTTAATATCTCTCTTCTCTCCATCCTTGTCAATAACCACTGAAGACCAGAACCAGTCTTCTGCTATTTGTTTAAATCGACTATACATAAGAGGTTTAAGCATTTTATTTAATTCAGCCGGGTCGTATACGCTAGCAACTTGATCTTTTGCTAACCCACATTTCACAGCCATCCACCTATAGTACTCGATAGGTGCATTATATCCAGAATATAAATCCTTTTGAAAAACAAAGCAATAATTTGGGCTCATTTCAACTACCTTATCGGAACATTCCAAATCTTGAAAGAAAATAGTTTTGCTATCCTGAATCAAAGGCTCAAATATCTTTTTAAGATGTTCGGGAAGTCTGGTATAAAAAAGCGCAGCTACATTAACATCTTTACAGTTGATTTTTGAAACGAAATTTACAGGCACAGAATGATGAAATACTATTTCACTCCCAATCAGGTCTCCTCCCTCGTTTATAAATTTTTTCAAGTTTTGTAATGATAAAATGGTGTTTTCCGGGTTTAAAAATCCATCCGAATCTAGTTTATTAAAATGCCAGTCTTTTCGGTTAAGAAGAGACTTACAAAAGTATAAACTTATATCGTCGTCAATTGGACTACCAACCATATTACTTGATACTAAATTCATATAGACACCCGGATACTCATCCTCTAATTTTATTTTTGAAAAGTCAATAAATTTGCCTTCCACGTTCTGTTTAGCCAATATATCATCCAGTTTAGTGTAAATATATCCGGAATTTAAAAATTGTATGATATTGTCCACACTAGTTATGATATTGCCTGTATTAGGTGTGTACTTAAGATACATAATATTTATTTTAGAAATTTGCGTTGAAGCACTTTGTCCCATTTATTATATATAAATAAATAATTGCGATTTAATAATACGTTCGTATTATTAAAATGTCTCGCTTCTTCGCTCAAGGTTTTAAACGTATTTTCGACCGACACATTATTTTTCATTATACCGACCCTGTACCCAATGCGTCCCTTTTTGGGACAATTGGAGCCGGAACTGGAGCTTATGTTGCCTACGATGAAATCACACGGCATGAAAATACCCTAATGGATTCGTTCCTTACATCAACTATAGCCATTAGTGTGGGAACAACATTAGGAGGTTCATTGGGTTATCTTGCCGGTCCTTTTCTGTTGGCAGGATCGGTCGTTGGAGGAGTATTTACAGGAGTGGTTCTCGCTTCTAAGAAAAAAAATTGATTATTTCTTGAAACTATACAGGGATAACGACGACAATGACCACAGCGCTCGACGGACTTGACAATATGGCTACTGCCTGTCATATGAAATTTCTGTGCTTTTTCTCCGATAAGCACAGAAAGGTTCGGAATGACGATGTTTGCGATATTGTGGTCTCGAACGAAGCCAATGAGTACTTCGATAAGATCCGTGATATCGTGCGCTGTCACGGTGGGTTCAAATCTATCGTGATCGACGGGGAGCTACACATCCTGGGAGTCGGAGATCTCAGCTATGTCTATGGAGCGTTTGAAAACGAGCTCGTCCCTTGGATGGAAGCATGTCTGGGCGACATAGCTTTTCTCAGTACAAAAATTGAGTAAATAGATTTACGAGACATTTTTAATTAATTAAAAATGTCATTATAGCCCATCCGTATCGTTTAAAGATCGGGATATTAACCCATAAAGCCTTGTATCCATTTGCCATTTTAAAAATTAATTTAAAATTGCAATTAAACCGAGTTCTCGTTTTTCTATCTTTGTAAGGTTTAAGAACACAATGTCGTTTACGCTTTCCAATCTTATAACTGCGTTTATTTAACTAGTAGGAAGATTAGTTAAGATTATATAATGCGGTCATTTGATCATTAGACATACCGTTGTTGGGATGTCCCTCTATATTTATTCCAAGCGGATATAATACAAATATCTTAGTCGTTATTATTGTTTTTATATCATCCGGTGTAAGCATACGTAGTTGGTCTATTGTGAAATTAATCTTTGAAAATAACACAAAGTAACCAAGCGAAATAATAGATGTTTGTAAAGGCGTAAGCGCCTTTATCTGCTCAATAGATAACTTGGGAATATCTTGAGGCATGATAGCATATGGTGAATTTACCGAACTGATAATCTGCTGTTTAGTGATACCTCCTTTAATGTTATCCGGTAAATATTTAAGCAGATCTAACATTTCTTGTTTTGTGACCAAAGGAGGACATTGTGTGCATGTGGGGCAGGGGGCACTTGTCGTACACGTAGGACATGCGGCACATGTGGGGCAGGGGGCACTTGTCGTACACGTAGGACATGCGGCACATGCGTGATCCAAGCAACGTGATGGCTTATTTTTATATTTAATAAGCACCAAGACAAGAACAACTACGAGCAAGCCAACTACTCCGATCAGTATCTGACTAAGGATTTCCATTTATTATAATGGAAATTAATTAAAATGGAAATTAATTAAAATGGAAATTAATTAAAAATGTCATTATAGCCCATCTGTATCGTTTAAAGATCGGGATAATACTCAACTCCATTAACCCACCAAGTCTCGTATCCATACACCAATTTTAAAAATTAATTTAAAATTGCAATTAAACCGAGTTCTCGCTTTTCTAACTTTGTAAGGTTTAAGAACACAATGTCGTTTACGCTTTCCATTCTTATAACTAAATTTCTACCTTCCATCTGAAACATTTCGATTTTATTAACTGCCCCCTCCGGATTTGATATCGTATAATCTTCATCGCATTTTGTGATAGTATACTGTCTAATATTTACGCTCATTTTTATAATATTAATGTCTACTGTAAAAATCATTTTTAAACTATCTTTCTAGATATAGCCTGAAGTGCTCCTTTACGCGTGAGATTTGCAGGGTTTCGCACACCTACACGTCTTGCAAGATCCATTATCTCTTTCTTGTTCATTTGAGGTTTTGGTTTATTTTGAAACTCTTCTCTCTTTTCATCCGGCATTCTGAGTCCCACTCCTACACCTCTTCTTAGACAATTTGATCTTGTATCAAACCCGTCGTATCCTTCTGGCAACTCTTCTCTCGACCCACAATAAAGACGCTCTGTTGGAGGACTCTTGGGAGGCTTTTCTAGATACGCATCTCTATAAGAATTCGACATAGACATCCCGATTCCTATACCTTTTTTAAGGCATGCAGAACGTGATCCCATAGCATCATAATCTTCTGGTATAGTGTTTGAATCTCCGCAATACAATCCAGGTCGCGCTCTGACATTTCTCGCGTCATTTTTGAAGTTGAAATTCAAAAATCCCTCTTTCTGGGGGAAAAACCACTTCCAAACAGAATAACATATTACACCAACCGATAGCAATACGCATATTATACGTACATATTTATTTTTTATAAACACAATACCCCCGATTAAAACGAGTAATATTAAAATTTCTATAATCATTTATTATAGAATTTATATTATAAATCTTTGTAATAGTTCTCCTGCTGGAGGTTTGGAAAACATACCATTGAAGAAATCATCTATAAAGTACTCTGCGATAGTGTTCTGAGGAGTCATAACAACCCCGTCATATCTTTTCGAGTCGAGATTCTTCTCCTTGTAAATATATTTTTTGAGTGCATCTTTTAAGGCTGGTGTTACATTCATCTTTTCGTGAGCCCCATCCTGTACAGTTCTATCTACATCTCCGTGAAACATACGTATAGCATCTTGTGTATCAATATAAATATCTAAAAATGGAACAGTCATTGCATCTGAAAAAAACAAAGGATTTGTTATGTCGGTTGTCAAACCCTTTTTCTTCATCTCCTTAAGTTGTTCGTCTGATAGTACACATGTGGGCTCTTGATTTGTATCTTTGGTAAGAATTGCGTCACCCAACTTTATCAGCAACGGGCACGGTTTTTTGTTAATAAATTTAGTCGAAAAAAGAAGCTTGCCTAAATAATTAATAGGTGTAAGCTTGTTGTCTACTACAATAAAAGGTCTATATCCAATATCAAAGTTGTTTGTTCTAACATTTTTAGTATCATTAAATACTCTCTTACATATTGAAATATACGAGTCAAACGACAGTCCAACGCCATAATCATTTATTGTAAAAACCTCTCCGAAATTGGGTATATAGTAAGACTTTCCTTTTATTACATATTCCCAGTACCCCCCGGGCTTACAGTTTGTGTATAATATGTTAATAGACTTGACATCTCTATTTGACATTTGAAAGTATTTTTGTATTGCGTGTATACCTGCCATACATTGGAAAAAACAAGCATACTGTCTCTCGTCTGACAAATTGGGTTGTTCATACCAAGACGAAAGTGTTCCGTTTGCAAGCTCCATAATAATTGTATTACACGGCGTCTTTTGTTTTGATATACATTTGTTTGCGAGTTTTAAACGAAAGTCGCATGTATTGCAAATTAAATTCGAGTATATATATGGAACATTTTGACATATTCCTTTTTCTACTAAACTATTCAAATATGGCTTTAGAAAATTTATTTCATCCCATGCTTCGTATTTGGGGTCGTATGCATGTTTTATAGCGGCAGCATTAACTTTCTCTATAGTTTTTTTCATTGCGAATTTCATATCATCTACCGATGCAAGATGCACAGTTCCAAAACATCCAGATGCAATATCTTTTAAAATTTTTACATTATCTTCCTTTATACATTGTTTCCCATTATCGAGACTAGTATATTCGCTAAGAGCTTTTCGTATAACTTCTGCCTTCCATACACGATTATATGTGTTAAAAAAATCGTCGGTTGGTTTCCCCATTAATTTAATATGCATCTTACTTATATCCGAACACGTAGTTATAGTCTTGGCTAGCATTTCTGCAAAAAATTTCTGCTCGGGAGTTATGTATCCTATACGCTTCCCATTTAATAGACCTATTCCGGCAAATGCAATATTCTCTAGAAATAATTCTGGGTTCTTTACAAACTTAGAAAAGGAGTTCTCATAGATAGACCCACTTAAATTTGCAATATTACCAGTAAATATATTAATTGGATCTTTTAACCAGAGTAGAAACTCGCTATCGGGTAGTCCCGACAAGTCAACTAATTTTGCCATTTATTATACACAAATTTTTATTTATATAATAAATGGAAGATAGAAAGAAAAGTATAGTAACAATCATGGGAAAAGCTATACTATTTGCGAGTATGCAATTTGCAATTGGATCGGTTGAAATGAGCAGTAAATTCAGCGTAAAGAATTTTAGCAAAGATCAAGTCACATTGCAGCATGCTGCAGACGCTTTATCAGATTATATATTTATAGGGGTTGTTTGGACTCTCGGAACAGGTATGATGTTTTGGGGTAGTTATGGTATGAGAGGCGCTTTGGTAAACTTGATAGCAAATATGATTATTATGGCTTGGATTATACATAGTTATAGAGGTTCGTTTGAATATGCATGCTTAAGCGGAAATCTTATTATGCCTACAATGTTTAGAAACGTTACACGTTCGGGTTCAACTGCTGCTTAAGAGCCGTTATCATGGTATTTATCATAAGGCTGGGAGATGTTGGGATATACTTGATTGCAACATTTGTAAAGAACCAAAATTCTACAATACCAATGCAAATGAACACTACTATATTTTCTACTATAATGTGTCCCATATGAACATGTTCTCCACAGTCTGTCTGAAGTGTTATAATTATAGACAGAATACAGCATATCATTAGTACAATTATAAATATAGCTGTAAATTTCACAAGGCTATTACGTTCCATAGATAATCTTGAAGGTCCATTGTATAGATTTTGAAGGGGGACAAGTACCGGTTTGAGAGGTGATATAATAGCCTTCGATTCTGATTTATTTTGATCTAAAATATTAGTTAAGCTTTCTTCTATCAAGCCTCCTATCTCACTTTCGAATGCGCTTTGCTCTATTTTGCTAACATACATGAAAAAGAAGATAGAAAGAAACGTAAATAATATAAGGGTATGAATCATTATGTCTAGAGCAAAATATGTAGAATATTTTGGGTTGTTATCCATTTATTATATATTTTAAAATATTTTCATATAATAAATGTTAGCAAATGTTGTTATAAAAATTTTGTTAAATGTCGTGTTAATCTCAACTTTTATTGGGATTTTCTTTTTCACGTATGAAACGAAAATAGAAAAAGACATAGTTGAAATACAGTCTACAGAGATTATTCAAGATCTTGTAGGAGACTTTAAAAAGGTTTTGCCTCGTGATGTCATGCAAGTAGTATATGATTTTGTATCTCCGAAGTTAGTAGCTCCGAATTTAGAATCGGAAGACGAGTATGTAAAACAAAACAACAAAGCCCTTATTAAGAAGGCTACTATGATAATGACTACATTTTCCGTAGTTGGGGTAACATTGTTACTCATAGCTGCGTTTATCTTCAAAGTGGATATGAAAGAAATTGCAATTCATAGTGCTATTACCCTTGTATTTGTAGGTATAGCAGAGTTTATTTTCCTTACATTTATGGTTAAACACTACAAGACAATAGATGCTAATTTTGTGAAGTACAAGGTGCTTCAGACTTTGGCAAATTATAATTAATACCTATTTCCCCCTTTGGACCTTTATCTTCATCTAGTTTACAACATGTACCTTTCTTCATTTTCTATATTATATAGAAAATGCTTTAGTTTATATATCCAATTCTTGCAATATTATCTAGAACAATTATGTTTCCATTTGATGTGTTGATTTCCCTTACAACTCTTCCTATATTATTTATAGTTATCTCTACCTTTCTACCAGATGGAGTGTTTGTATCTTTGACATTACATAACATTGAGTTGTCATTGTTTTTTGTCTTGTATACCGTGCTATTATTTGCGATAAGATAATCTATAGTTGCAACCCCAGATAGAGTATAAGATTTTAGAAATACGGAAGCTGTCATCTTATCTGCAGAAGTTGAAAATACATCTGGTATTTTCGAATCATCTGTAACAAATAGAGTAATACCATGTTGAAGCTGGCTCCTATCAGAAAATGAATGACGGTACAATGACTTTAAATTTGCTCTTTCTATAAGAGCCACTGTCTTTCTAAAATTTTTATCCTTTTTAAGTACATCGTAGATAGTTCCCATATCTTTTTCTTCGACGAGATTCTGTGGGTTGCATAGAGGAGAAAAATCATATTTATGAGATACGTCGTATAATTGAGAATTAGGTAACATTGACACCATTTTAATTTATATTAAATTTTTTTTATATCTTAATAATAAAATGAACACTAATCTCTTGATTATCGGAATTCTTGTTGCAATTGCAGTTATTGTTTTAGTTATAATGATGTCGATGAAGCACGCGAAAAACCCATTGATTACCAGAGGAATTGGGAGTACTTACCCCATGAGTACCAGAGGAATTGAGAGTACTTACCCCATGACTACCAGAGGAATTGAGAGTACTTACCCCATGACTACTCTAGCACCCAAGAAGACTTATTTAGTATATGCCGGTTATTACCTTGTATTTGAAAATGGCCAACCACTCGCCTCTACAACTAAATTGAGCGAAGCCACTCCCATATCAACATCTAATTATAAAATTCCGGGCAATGATGGGGTATTTACTGTGTTGAAAACCGAAGACGGAAGTAGTTTTATTACAACAAATAGTGTCCCTTTTCAGGCCACAATACTCTATACAGATGATGTAAAGCTAAACTATGTCGCCCCCATTGGAGTAGCAACTTTCTATTTAGTTAAACAGCCAGATGGTAGTTATCTTGTCCAAACTTTAGGCGGAACTCAATATGCGGCAATAGGAGGTGCTGGTACAACCACTGTAGGCCTAAATCAAGCTAACACTTTTCAACTCGTCAGTATGTAATCGGTTTTAATTTGTTTAATATTAAACAAATTAAATTGGCGGTGCTCAGACATTCCACCGGGCGGGGCATTTATTGTAAATACCAAACAAATCAGTGACGGGTATGTTATTTTTAACAGTGCAGCTTTTTCGTAATTACATATAAAGAAATATTCTAATATGAATTAAATGGATAAATTAAGAAAGGTTCCGGAACATCTCGCAAGTCCTATAGATAACATTTTTTATAGGATAAGTGATAGTGTCTGTCCGTCTATGTTAGAATCTGGTTTTACTCCGAATAAGATTACAACAATTGGGTTGGTATTAGGTTTAATTGCAATATATCTTATTTGGAAAGAGCATTATGTATATGGTTTAGCTTTTTTATGGCTCTGCTTCTTTACAGACTGTCTTGATGGCCACTTCGCCCGAAAGTACGATATGGTTACAAAGTTCGGGGATTACTATGATCATTTTAGAGATATATTTGTGGTTGTATGTGTGATTATTCTTATATACAAAAAACTAAAGAAGACAAAAAGGCGTATATTTTTTGTAATTGTAATATCCATATTTGCATACCTTATGATGGTTCAAATAGGATGTCAAGAGCAGAATAGTTCTTTCCCAGAGCATAATGACTGCCTTGATATCTTCAAAAAATTGTGTCCAAATCCAGAGCTTATTATATATACCAGATTTTTTGGTTGCGGAACCTTTATGTTTGTCTTGTCTTTATTTTTACTATATCTCGCCTCATAATTTGTTTTAATTAAAACAAATTAAGAATACATATTCTCACCGGTTGAATCAACCGTACTTGCTTCCTTGTACTTTTTGATATCTCCTATGTTCTCAACGGCTCCTTCCGGGTCATCTATATACAAGAGCAGATGCTGTTGGATAAGACTCACTGTGTATTTTATATTTAACGCGTTTAGTTTGCTTTGGAACTTTTCGTATTTTTCGGCAGTATAATTGTCGCTCATAAAATTCTTGTAAATCTGATGTACTTGTTCGGGAACCGCATAGTCAAAGTGAATAATCGCATCTACTCGTCCAGGTCTTATTACAGCTTCGTCTATATGCTTTAGAAAGTTAGTAGAGAGAAAGCATATAAACCCAGATGGTGTAGCAAGTCCGTCTAGACAGTTTAGAATACCACCAATAGTAGTCATATTTTTTTCGGAATCATGCGCCTTCCTATCTCTAAACAGATAATCCATATCCTCTATGACTAGAAATGTATTTTTTGGCTTATTCTTGATAACACGCATAAGCATTGTATCATCCAGGTTCGTATTGAAGTAAAGAGTAGAAATTCCGTATCCATACTTGGCTGCCACGGCGGATATAAAACTTGTCTTGCCAGACCCAGGAACACCCTCAAAAAGAAATACACATTTGTGAGGCACTCCAAAGCTTTCGTATTTTTTAATTGTTTCGGGATCTAAAAACTTTTCAATCTTCGAAGTGACCTTTCGTTTTGTATCTTCTGGTAGATACACAGAGTCAATATCCCGATTTTTCTTTCTATCTACAAGATCCCAATGACACCCTTCTGCGATAAAAACGGATGTGTGTCCTGGTTTAGTTATTGTCTCGTAAAAAGATTTGTACTCGTCGTGTGCTTTCTTAAATAGATCTTCTATAATACAGGGGAAACTTGAGTCTGTACTTGATATATTAAGTGTGCCAAATGGTTGCATTTGGCGATTATCGTCTTCCGATCCATATTCATAATTTTTAACAGATAAATTAAACAGTATATTCTTATATTTGAAACTATAAGGTTTTTCTAGCATACCGGGTATATAATAACTTGCGAAAACGTCTCCGGGTATTACAACAGGACGCATCGAGAACTGTGTATCGAAACAGTCAAAAAACTCAAAATCTGAATCATCTTTTTTCATTATGTTTTTGCACAGATAATATCCGAAAGATGAATACAAAAAATCCCCATTGTTAATCGAAATTTGAACGGTAAACTGTGTCATTTTTCTTATATATAAAATACCGATAATCAGTTTTAATTTGTTTTAATTAAAACAAATTAAATTGGTGGTGCTCCTCCAACTTCGATTACGAATGCTTCTCCTGCCTTGATCTGATCTTCTATAGTGCAGATCTTGTATCCCTCCCACTTGCGACCTTCCATATCTCCCCAGGCCTTTACGAAGTATTCTACTACATCGTCCTTCACAGGAACCTGTGCATTTGGAATTGCCTCTCGGTGCCACAATTTGAAGTACGAGTACAAATCCGAAAGAGGAAGCTTTGCAGTGGGATCTTGCACGATGCATTCTCCGATAAACTGGCGGTATACGTCGTTGCGTTGTCTGTATCGCAATGTCGCAGCGCTCACCTTTTCCGGGTCAATCATAGTCTTAGGCTTCTTGCGATGCTCCAAGAGCATCCAAGCAAACGCGTCTACAATACCGGGAATCTTTCCTTCGAGTGTTCGATCCATAGGGAATCTCTTTTGCTTGAGTTGCTCCTCATACGTATCAGGTGCTGGATTGTCTTCCTTACAAAATGTAGACTCGAAAGGAAGAACGCGAACACGATTCCAAACAGCCTTGTCACCTCCCTTCAAGAAACGAGGCAATTTATTGCAGATGAAAAAGACCTTGAAAAGTGGCTTAATTTCCTTGGTCTCTTTTCCCTTTTCGAAAAGATCACGAGCATAGTAAGAATCGTTACCTGAGACACGCTTGAAAATACCACAGTTAATAGCCTCATCCTCATCGAGCTCATCTACAAAGGCTGCTCGAGTTCCATCTCCACATCGAGCAAGCTCTGCAAGAGTACCTCCAGCAGCACCCTTCTTGCTAGTGAAGAGAGATGTAGGCATTACGACAGAAAAGTTTCCAAGCATCTTCTCATAGAACATCTGTGTGATACTTTTTCCATTGTCACCCTCGCCTGTCCAGAACTGTACAATCTTTCTGAAGTTACCTCCTTGGAAAATCTCGGATGCTGTATCCCAAAAATATGTATTCACAGATTTATCTGGAAAAATCTTTTCGAAAATGTTACGTACTGTTTGAACATTTATATCGTCATCTGAAAAGATCTTGTAAGATGCTGGAATACACTTGCTAATAAAGTCTTCAGGACGCCCGCTCCGAAATACATTATTAACAAGATCATATACTCCATTCTTAAAAGCAATCAGATTCGGATTGACGTTCAACTTCTCCTTGAAACGCCTGTCATAAAACACCTCCCGAGCTTCGCGCATAACATTGTCCTTGAAAGGAGCCGACTTCAGATCTTTGATAATCTTCATAAGCTTTTTGCTCTTCTCAGAGTTTGCATTATCCTGATCTTCTCCATTAGCAACAGGAGCCGAAAACATCTTGACAATCTGCTCTCGATATTTTGCAACGATCTCAGAAGAGATTTTCTCCCTAAGAAAGATACCTTCTTCAACTTCCTCCCAAAAGTTACCAGTAAACTGATACCAAACCTTCTTAGAGATGCTAGCGCAGATAAATTCGTTTCCATACTCAGAGTGCAAAATCTTTGCAATATCATTGTGTGCTCCTCCGAGAGATTCTTGTATGTGTCTATCTGTCTGCTCTTTCTTGAACTCCTTATATTTTTCGGGAGAGTCGATACTGGCATAATATCTAAGCGTTCCAAGTGACATATCAGTCTTTGTCATTCGATCCCATTCGTACACACATTGTGTCTCATCATATTTTTCTGCACATCGCTTCGAAAAGTTGAGCCAAAGTCCAAGACCTTCTTCGCACCCTTCTGAGATATTGTAAATAGCCCAACCAACAGTCATCCACTCCAAGTAATTTTCAGCTCGAAAATCCGAAAGCATAGGAATGAGTCTTTCTGCAACGGCAAGATTTTGCGTTACAGTCAGCTTATTATACGCTTTCTGCTCTCTCACACGCTCGGTGTGAATCTTGGAGGGAATCTGGAGACCCGTTCTCAGTTCCTTGTTTACACGTCCATAAGGCACAATCGAAAGGATACGAGGAGCATAATAATCAACCTTCTTGTTCGTGTTGATAGCATTATCTTGCTTGTCATATATAAGATAATGCTTGAAGGCATCTGCGAACGTGTGTTTTTGGAGGTTGTGATCATACACTGTTGATATGATATAAGGATTCATTTGAGGGCTCTTCTTCGATCCATACAAGAGCCAAGGAACTGTACAACAACCCTTGTCGATAATCTTGTCATAATCCTTGTATCCAAGATGCTCAAATATCCCAGTGTCTTTCAGCAGATCCTTTACGCGGGGAATAAGGTGAATTTCTTGTTCTGCACGAGCTAGAAAGATGTTAGGAAAATGGAGGTGAAATCCGTTTTTGATATATGTGCTTGTCTCTGTAGACATTTGGTATGGTTCTTTCTCGAGAAGAACACACATCAAATCCGAATCCTCGCACTCGTATACGATATCTCGCAAGACCTTTTGGTATATCTTGATTAGATCTTTTACGTTTTGCTCTGTGTATAACCGGTCAGCTTGTGTATTTTTATCTACATCTATTTTGAGATCAACGTCTACTAAAACAGGTGAAAATGTTTGTGGCTTCTCTGCGATACCATAAACGAATTTTCTATCCTTTACAGTATCGCAGTAAAGATTCCAAAACGAGTCTTGTGTTTGTCTGTTAAATTGAAATTTTCCTTCTGGACTAATTAACGATACATGCGTGTGGTATGCAGTTGTTTCGCCAACGTAATTAACCTTGAGTATGTGTTCGATAGTATCCATTTGTTAATATATAGTCCGATTTTTTTAAAAAATCATTTTTAATTCTCTCAGGTGAGGCGTAATTTAAAAAAAATAAATATATAATAAATGCGAATAACCGTAGCAGAACTTAAAAAGATGGCGAGATCCAAAGGTTTTAAAGGTTATTCAAACCTGAGAAAGGCTGATTTGTTAGATATGCTTAACATCAGCCCAGAAGCCAGTAAGACTAAAAGAACTCGAACACGTAGTCGAAAAGAAAGACGTCCCAAACGAACACGTAGTCGAAAAGAAAGACGTCCTAAACGAACACGTAGTCGAAAAGAAAGACGTCCCAAACGAACACGTAGCCGAAAAGAAACACGTCCCAAACGAACACGTAGCCGAAAAGAAACACGTCCCAAACGAACACGTAGTCGAAAAGAAAGACATATCCGTACTCGTAAAGAATATAGAACGCCTTCGCCTTCGCCTTCACCTCATTCGAGCCCCAGAGATGTTATAATAATAGGTGGATACAAGTTTGTTAAAGGATCTGCGATTGGAGATGGATCGTGCATGTTTCATTCTATTATTCAGCTCCTAAAACATAAAAAACCTACTAGAAAAGAAGGAATAGAATTCAGAAGACTCATTGCAGATTCATTTACGTATGAAGAGTATATACATATTGGAGATGGGATCAAAGCTATAACAGACCTAATAGGTATGACTGGTATTGATCTAACAGAGAGTCAGTTTGGAAGTATGAATATTCTAAAAATTATACAAGAATTTCCAGGCAAAGAGAAAGTATTGAGAGAGATATCAGAAAAACTATATAGAAGATACAAAAACGAGTTTAGATCTACACATGTGAACGCAGACGAATTTATGCTTGCTTATACCTCTAAATTTCTAAAACTTAACATTGTTGTTGTAGGGTCAAACGGAACTGTAACATCAGGCACAAACATGGTAAAGTCTTATCCTACCATTTTCCTTTATAATTATATGTACAGTCATTATGACCCTCTCATTGGTATGAATGGTCAAACCCTTTTCGATTGGAATCAGACTCGAGATATACTGATAGATAATACATATCTAATAAATTTCTAACTGTATACCTATAAAATTGCATATCTCCGCATATGATACAACTGTGGTTGTAGTAAAGGGTAAAGTCAGTAGAAAAATAAAAAGAGGTGAATGGTTCTTATGCAAGATTTCGAACATTGTATATCCAAATATAGATGATATTCGGGCTCCTACAGCTATTCCTAGACACGTTCCTATAATCGAAAAGTCGTTTCCATAATATGTTTTCATTTTAGTATTATTTTTAGTTTTAAAATAAATAAATGAGTACCATTTATTTATCAAAATCCGACAGGGAAGGTAAAAAGTACATGGTAGAAGTAGACGGCAAGACAATTCATTTTGGAGCAGAGGGATACGAAGATTATACTAAACACAAAGACCCCGAAAGAAAGAAGAGATATATAACACGTCACAAGGCAAACGAAAACTGGACAAAGTCTGGGATAAAAACTGCCGGTTTTTGGAGTAGATGGTTATTGTGGGGAGAACCAACTATATCTGCAAGCATCAAAGCCATAGAAAATAAGTTTAATGTGAGAATAGTAAGAAGTAGGTAAAAATAAAAATATTAAAAGAAAACATCAATGCAGCGTACTTCACCGGAGATTTTGCTTGGCATTTTAGTTTCATATCATCCACATCTTTATTGAGATTTTCAATACCGATCTGTGCATTTACTAGATCCATACGTGTATAGTGTAGCTTCGTTTCAAGTCGCATGTTTTCCTTTTCTGACTCGCTTAGCTTCTTTGTAAGCGAGATAATACGCTTCTGATCCATTTCTCTTTGAGCCAGAATAATAGAAAGCATTCCTGTAGTATCTACACGCCTTTTGTTACTTGAAAAGTTCTTTACAATAAAGTTCTCGTGATTTGAGTCGTCATCGTCCTCTTCCGAAAGTAAAATATTATCGAGTTCGGTATCCATATTTTCCTTGGTACTAGTTAAAATCTCGGCGCGTTCCATTTTATATAATGCAACGGCATATTTCATAATCAATTTTATTAATTGATTATTTATTCTTTCTTTGCGGCTCTCTTAACTGTCTTTTTTGTTTCGACAGTCTTCTTTGTTTTATTGCGCTTCTCATCGTTGCTGTCCATAGTTTCGACCCATTTTGTATATGCAGATGCAAACTCAACCAAATCGTTTAGCCATAGCTTCTTTTCGGAAGAAGCATTAAGTTGAGCGAGTTCTTCCTCGAATTTTTGAATAGAATCTTGTAGCTCAATCATCTTCTTTTTCGTGACGCTTCTGAAGTTCATATTGAGAAGGTATAGATACGGTTTATTCTCCTCTTCGTCATCAGCATTTTCTTTTTCGTATCCTCGAGCTTCCAGATCCTTGAAGATTTCTTCTTCCTCGCGATCGTTTATCTCAAGAGTCTTGTCCAAAATCTCGGTAATGAATCTCTTTTTACCCTTCATAATTCGCATCTTCTTCTCAATGTCTTTCATCATGCGCGCCTTACGTAGAACATAATACTTTAGTCTAACATGGCAAAAGTCATTCAGAACGTCGTCTACACAATCGTATTTCTTAATCTTACTATGCTCATCAAAAGCAATCATATTGTTAACAGAGATATAAGACTGGAGTTTGAGATTCTCTGTCGTGCACTTTAGTTTGTCTGGAAACTCATCTATGATAAAGTATGGGAAATTTGCACCAGAAAGATTTCGGAAATCTTTTATGTTCTTTTCGTCTCGAAGTGTCTCCAATTTCTCCTTAAACTCTTGGATTGACATTCCAATGGGGATTTCTGTAACAATAACTTGATCCTTTTTGGTCTCAGACCGTGTACAAATTCCAGAAGAAATATACCTATTCTTATCACCATCTCGTTCCACAGTGCCTTTGAAACCGCGATACCACGGTTTGATCTCCGGAAAGACAGAAATAGTAAACTCATCTTCATTTGAAATTTCAACAGAATCCATATCACTATCTATCCAGGCCTTAATACAGGTTACAATATCGAGAGGATTGTAAGAAGGAATGTTCGAACTCCATCCGGTACCGATACCCTCTGAACCATTTATAAGAAGTGTCGGGATAATCGGAACATAGTATTCAGGTTCAACCATATCGCCGTCGTCTATAACACGTTTAAGCAGGTTATCGTCCTCCTTTCGGAATATTGTTCTGGCAAGCTGATCAAGAAGTACGAAAATATACCTAGCGTCTGCCGCATCTTTTCCCATTTCATCTCGAGAACCAAACTGACCATCGCGGTCAAAAAGAGGTATGTTATTTGAACCGATAAACGACTGTGCCATCTTGACGATAGTATCGTGTAAGTTCTGTTCTCCGTGGTGATAGTTTGTGTTCTCTGCTACATAGCCCGCAAACTGAGAAACCTTTATCGCCTTTGTAATATTTTTCAGGAATGCTGCATATGCAATCTTGCGATGGGACTGCTTCCAACCATCTACAACACTTGGAATTGCACGCACACAGCTGTCGATAGAGTATGTAATAAACTCCTCATTGAAAAATAGAGATATATCTTTTTCAAGTGTATTCTCGTCTATAGTTGTGTGTTTATTTGGATCGTAATTTCCCAACCACTCTTTGCGGCCATCTGCCAATTTCTTGTCGAATGCCTTGCAGATAGCGTCAGTTGCTTCTGAGTCGTATATATAAGAAACTACACGCTTTCCAAACACTTCTGGGACCTCGTCCTCGTTATTACTTCCAAGTCCCTTGTAGTACTTTTTACCGTCCTTCTTAATATTAAGCACATTGTTACGATAGAATTCGTCTGCTTGATTCAGATCGTAAAAGACATGTGTCTTTCCATCCTTTGTTGTGAAGCGTGCGATGGGAGTCATCATGTCAAGAATAAATGGTGTAGGACGCTCTAGAAGTGAAGGGAAAAGCTTGTGTATCAGATTAATAAGAAGTCCTCCGATGTGTTTACCATCTGTATCGGCATCTGTAAGAATGAGAAGTCTACCGTATTTGAGAGTTGAAAAATTCTCATCTAGAGTATAGTCAACTCCGTATCTCAATCCAAGAGCCTGAATGATGGCTGTAATCTCCTTATTAGCGGCAATAGTTTTTGGAGCGCTTGTTCTGACGTTTAAGAGTTTTCCTCGGATTGGAAGAATACCAAGCCAATCACGTCCAGACTTTCCTAGAAGTTGGGAGTCAAGACCAGAGATTGCAAACGCCTTTGCAGAAAGACCCTCGCAAATCGCAAGTGTACACTCTAGCGAGTTCTTTCCACCAGACTCGTTTGCTGGATCATAACCATCTAGCTTAACAGTACCACGCTTCTTGCATTCTTTCTTCTTCAGAACTAGAAACTCTTTTCCTTCGATTACATCGTTGATCTGCTTTGTATTTTCCCAAGAACATATCTTCTTTACAATCTTGTCGAGATCTTTAAGAGTTGTGTTGACATTCGGAGCAGAAAGCTCAGTCTTACTCTGACTTGTAAACTCTGGATTTGGAAGAGTTGATACTACAAAGATCCTGAAAAATTGCTTTACATCTTTGATATCTATTTGAGGCTTCTTTGGCTTGTTAAACTTTTCTACAATGGGTCGAAAAATAGCCTCAACCCATCCTTCTACATGCCTTCCTCCCTGTGGTGTGTATATTCCGTTTACAAATGAGATAGCTTCGAAAGAATCCGCAGATGATACCACAATAGTACTATCCACACCCTTGAATGCGATTCTTTCATCTGTAGGGGAACTGAAAAACTTGGAATAGTCTTCTATAGAACTGATAGGGATCAGCTCATCGTTAAAGTAAATCTTTACTCCGGTCAACATTGCGGTATCGTAAATATACTTCAGGTACAAATTGACAATATCGTCTGTATACTTTTCAAGTTCAAATCGAGCAAAATCAGGAATCCAAGATACCTCCGTGAATCCGGTCTTAATAGCACAACTTGCAACTTTCGGCCCCTTTGTCACTTTCATATTGTCTGTCCACTGTTGAATAAATGACTTGCCATTAGCTGGATCTACACCCTTTACCTTGAACATTTTCGAAAAGATATTAAGAAGCTTTACACCGTATCCATTTTTTCCAGATACAAGTCGCTCTTCTTCGTCGTTGAAATTTGTAGATGTAAGAAGTTCCCCAAATACAAGGGTATGATTGTATACACCATTTTCCGTATTATTCTCAATCGGAATAACAAGACCGTCGTTCCAGATAGATGTCAGTCCTGTTTCTCTGTCGAGGGAAATCTTAATCTTGGTACACTTTACACCTGCCTCCTTGCTACGCTGTACGTTGTCTATGGCATTCGAAAGGGCTTCTATGAAGATGCGAAGTAGTCCTGGGGAGAACATGATCTTCTTTTTGATAATTGAAGTTTTCGAATCCGAAGTTGAAACTATGTATTCTTCTGAAGACTTTAGCCTAAGCGAACCAACATATGTATCTGGGCGCATAAGGATGTGATCCAGATGCTGTACTTTCTTGAATTTGAGCGTAGACATGTTTATACTTGGAAGTAGAATAGAGAAATCATTTTTATACAAAGTATAAAAATTAATGTGCACATGACATGCATCTAAAAAACTCTAATCCATGTGGGCATTTCGAGTCTTTAGGGGTCCCCAGTTTTTCAAATAGAGTTTCCGCTACTTCTGAGTCCTTTTTCATTTCGTTCTTCTTCTTTTCGTTATTAGATATGTAATCGTACATCTTATTCAAAAAGGATTCTTTCTCAGACATTTTATAATCTGTATTCGTGTTGAAAAATCAATTTTATAATTAAACTTGAGTTGCAAAGTATCTAAACCAAGTGTTACATATAAGTTCTCTTTTGTTATCACCAGACGGAGAAAAAGACATAATGTCAAAAGACTCTCTGTCTATTTTTACACCGTCTGTTGTCGGGTCGTCGTTATATTCTATATTTACTAGCCGTTTAACACGTATATCGTGTTCGGCTATATCATCGGGTGACAAATAAAATGTGTCATCGTGATTATCTTTGTGGTTTATAAGAACAACTGCGTTTTCGGTATGTTCTCGGTTATCTTCTAATATATCAATCATAGTATCAATATTTGACCAGTCCCCATTTGAATAAAAAATCATTTTAACACGCTGTTGGTCCATATTAGATATACGATGTACAACATTTGTGAGTTTAGATAGTCCTTGTTTTGAAAGTCTATCGCTTATAGTATAATATCGTATATCATATGGATAATATGTATTATTAGTTTCGCAATAATTACTGTGTAATGTAAACGAATCTTCCTCTATACTTTCGCTAATATGGAAAAAATATATTGTCGTATTACCTGTATTATATTTTCCTATATCTTCGATTAGTTTTTCCGGAGTTGGTTCTTCTGCTAATATAAGTGCCAATGCATAGTTTAGTGTATTCTCATCTTTAATGCTTAGTAAAATAGGTCTATACTGTCTTGGAAAATGAATTATAGATGGTTCTTGCTTTAACAATAATAATTTTTCGCGAGGTAACTTTACGGCTGTTTCGAGAACGTATTTATCGAGTATCATATCGTCTATATCAATTGTATTACATACCGCATCTACGTCTATATATTTATACTTATCTATAGTAGATTTGTTCGCATAAATACAACATGCATATATTCGAACTTCTTTCCCACCCGTATATTTCTGGATAAACTCGTAAAATGTTTTCATTATGTCTTCATCAAATAAGCGTCTCCAATCCAAATTAATAAGATACCCATTAGAGTCAAATATGATATATTGCCCTTCGCATATAATTCCTACCACAGCGTGGCCGTCAGGCGAACCTTCGAAGCTAAAACTAATGATTGCAAATTGTAACTGAAAATCGGTATCATTATAATTTAAATCATTGATTATTACTTTGTCGTGTTGAAAATAAATAATTGTTAAAAAATTTTTACTGCTTCCAGGCATATTTTGGCGTAGCATATTGTCTTTATAATATAAAACAATTTGGCTGGTGTCTTCAATTAGTTCTAACAGCCTTGTTAAAGTAGATAATATATTTCCCCCCTGACCTTCTACATTGGGCGAATAGATTTTTGAAAACTCGACAATAATGTCCTGTTTATGTACAATGTCTTTTAGTGATACTTTAGAACAAGCCATATTATAAACTAATCTGAAAAAATACTCTCTGTCCTTAACAAGGCAAACATCAACATCAAGAGGTCTTGTATCAACGCCTCTTAATATGCTCATACGGTCTAGGACAAAATTTCTCATTACTGGAGTCAAAATAATACCATTTATTATAGAATTTAGATAGCATGTTCCGGATATCTGAAGGAGGCGTCTAGAAACACACCCAAATGCCGTATTGGAAAAATACATAAACCACTCCAAACATATCAACTTATTTGTGCGTTCTATTCTGAAGACTCTGCTATATGATTTAGTTTCCACACCAGTAACAAATTTACTAACCCTATTAGAAAAGTAGACATTTAAAACCTTCTTAAATATAATACCCATATCTAACAGAAATTTAACACTAATTGGCGGTAATCCAAGTTGTAGTACGTACAATGTAAAGTTTTTTACATATTCGCTTACACGTTTAATAATTAATAGAGCTTTATGTGAACTGTCGTGGTCTAGAGCGTCTATTATAAATAATACTTGATTGTTGCTTTGATTCAACTGTGATAATGAGCTTATAAAACTAATAAATCTATCTAGATTATCGCTTAATATGTTTATATTCACAGTGTCATATTTTATAGTATAAGGGTATAACTGTCCTTGTGTCTTACAGTAGTCAGTATCTTGTGCATTAAAGCTTGGATGCGCCGGTTCTTTAAAATGAACTACATGTATAGTGTTGTACTTACTCATTTATATACTTCGTTTTTTATTTATATTTCCAATTTATAGAAAACACAGTTTTATATAAATGTTTAGCCGTCAACTTCGTTTCAAAAAGTGCGATCCAAATGCTGTCATTCCGACAAAGGCTCACCCGACTGATACTGGTTATGATCTTACTCTTATCAGAATGTCTAAGGATATGTCAATACCAGGATTTGAACAGAAAATTATTATGTATGATACCGGCATTGCAGTTTGTCCTCCAGATGGTTATTACACCGAGGTTGTTCCTCGTAGTAGTCTTTCCAAGACTGGTTATATGCTTGCCAATTCTGTGGGAATTATCGACTCATCTTACCGAGGAAGTATCAAGGTTGTCGTGACTGGGGATAATAGTCTTGATGATTTGAGTCTTCCTTTCAAGGGCTTTCAACTCATTCTTCGTAAGTTGGAGGAAGTCGAAGTAGTCGAGGTAGATGATTTGGATGACACTGTTCGAGGAGATGGTGGATTTGGATCTACGAACTAAAATAAGAAATCAACCTACTACAGATTTGATATATTTGGAAAGAATATATAGACATTGAACTGGGAGGTATTACATCTATATTTTTGTATTGCATTGTGGTAAAAATAATAGAGGATAATATTGTTATTATAGTTAGTGGTATTATATGCTTTATAGAAAACGCTATCGTAAGAATCGTTTTAACGAGTAGAAAATCAAACATCATTTTCCTAATTAAAAATAATTAGGAAATCATTTTTTATTTTAGATCTATCTCATCCATATTCTCCCTAATAATTTTAAACATTTTATTAGTCCAGTTATCTACTCCAAATATGAGATTATAATTAGCCACAATAGACTCGTACATATCCACATTTTTTGTTTCCACGGCACTAACTATCTGTAATAAAAATGTATAATAAGTACTAGCTAAAATCTGCGGATACTTGACACCATAATACTCTATAGCATATCTGAAATTTCCATCACCTTTTAATTTACATAACCCAGCATTGAAGACATAAGACGCTGTTAGTATTTTATTTTTGTCTGTATACATTTCGTCTGCTATTTTCTCAAAAATTTCAGCGGCAGAATTCACGTTATTGTCTGTCAGTGACATAAGACACGCTACCTTGAGCTTATTTTTAGCAGAATATTGAGGCATATTAGAGACCTCGTAATAATCTGCAGCCTGTGTGTAGAACTTTATTGCAAGTTGTATATCTTCGTTTTTCTCATATTCCTCCGCGATACATATACAGTATTTCCCACATTTAGAAAAATTTGTCTTATTAAGACCTATAATCGCGATGAGTGTCTCTATGTATTTTTCTACGTTTTGAACCCGCTTGTATATATTTGCTATACTTTCGTATACTTCATTTAGTTTACTTTCATCTTTATGTAGGGGTATGCATTTTCGTAGTATGTTCGCTGCTTCTTCCCATTTCTTTTCTGATTTTAACTCAGAAGCAATTCGCTCGTATATTTCTGTGGCTGTTTCACCTTTTTGTTTGTCTGCATATGCTAGATAATCTTCTCTTGTAGGATTTTTAGGCAAAGTGTTTCCCATTTATTTTAAGTATTAAATTTTTCACATCACTTTTAATTATCGGGAGGAGAGCTTCGAGCAGTTTGTAAATATAAACTCATCATATGGAACATTTATACTGTCAATGTCATCGCAATCCAAAAAAGCTTTGAATCCTATACGTTCCAGTCTCTTAGGAAAGAACACGGGTCCCTTGATCGGAACGTCTGAAAATGCCCAGTTATCTATAACCAACTTTTCCCATCCCTCTTCAAAAATTATAGTGGAAAGTTTGCACCTACTAAACGTGGCCATTCCTATTCGTTTTATATTGTTTGGGAAAACCACAGTACCGGTGAAATCACACCCGTAGAATGCAAAATCTCCTATGTTTACAGTACAACGCGGGATTACAAGCGGACCTGTAAACTTGCACATCCAAAAAGCATTTGTGTCTATGTATTTTAAATTTTTTGAAAGTGTCAAATTGCCTGTAAAAAGAGACGATGAAAACGCGTGAGGATGTATAATCTCTACAGTATCTGGTATAACTAAATCTCCAGTGCAAGTGCACTTCAAAAATGACGCTTTTTGTATTGAAACTACTCTGAGACCTGATATGATATCGGGTATTATCAAGTGCTGATCCCCGCAATGGGTGTACTTTATAATTTCGCAGTCATTTTCATTTATCTTTTCGATACGATACATTTTCTTGATATAATTATTTATAGTATTTCAATTTTAATTCAATAATAAATGGAAGGTGTAAAATATAAGCTAATATCAGATGATTTCGCAACTCTCAATTATCAGGATCCTGTTAGACCTAATACTCCAGACGTTGTGTATAACCCCCTATATCAAGAAACCGTATTGAAGTACAGTCAGGAAAACTGCGCCGGTTACAGAAAGAGTCTTTTGAAAATATTCAAAGGCGATGAACCAGCGTACTATATAGCTAAAAGTTTTTGTGATGTTCTTCCGCTTCATGACATAAATTGGGTATTGGGACCGTTAAGCTATACTGAAATTATAATACCAAATAGTTCAAAGAAAATTGGTATATTCGGGGAGATACACAATGTAAATCTGATTGGAATGTCTCAACAAGACAGTGTTACAATGTCTTCTTTCTTATTAGCAATTGGAGATGCGTTCCCCAGTAGAAGATATGATATACTTGTAGAGATAGATTGTGAAGATGTCGGCTTAGAAAGAGAGAGTATGGGAGGAAGTTCGCCAACGATTTCAAGTATATACGCGTATTTCAAAGATTGCATGTCTGAATCGAAAAGAGAAAAATGTGACTACAACAACCTGCATTTTCATACTATAGATTATCGTAACGTAACAAAACATATTTTCTCGCGTAGGGTGTATTCTCCTTTGTGTACAGAAGACGATATTAAAAAAATAATAAAAGACAAAACAGTACAAGAATATGCCGAATCTGAAATTAAAAATATCATACGATATATGAACGAAGATAAAAATATGCAAACTAGTCCGATTTTAAAAGACATTTTAGACGCAACTGAAAAGTATCTAGTTGGCTATTATATTAATATGAAAATGCAGACATATACCGATCTACAAGTATTTTTACAGGTTGCGTATGGGGAGATACTAAACATGTACACCATGACAAGAATCTTCTCTGAAGATATAGGTGATAACGTAATACTATATGTCGGAGTGTCACACGAGCCACGTATTAGAGATTTTCTTGTAAATAAAATGAACGGAGTTGTAACAGATCATGTATTCTACAGAAATACGGCAAAATACGCATTGGGAGATATTCCAAATTTTCTTGCAGTATACCCAATAAAAACAAAAAGTTTTTTATTTGTATAATAAATGACATGTTCAATGACTTTTGCTATTGCAAAGAAAAGGTCTCGTTCGCCTAAGCGTAAGTCGCCCAAGCGTAAGTCGCCTAAGCGTAAGTCGCCTAAGCGTAAGTCTCGTTCTCCCAAGCGTAAGTCTCGTTCTCCCAAGCGTAAGTCTCGATCTCCCAAGCGTAAGTCTCGATCTCCCAAGCGTAAGTCTCGCTCTCCCAAGCGTAAGTCTCGTTCTCCCAAGCGTAAGTCTCGCTCTCCCAAGCGTAAGTCTCGCTCCAGATCCGGACGCAAGTCTTCCGGAAAGAAGACTGGATGTGCGCTCCAGTCTACCGCTAAATATACAAAGAGAGGTTCTCCCCCATATCCTGCAAACCAATGCTGCGGGCAGGTAATGGTTGGGAATGATGGAAACACGTGGCAGAGCAAACCAGATAAGACCGGCGTTTGTCATTGGTACAAGCGTTAAATTGTAAATAAAAATTTATTTTATTTTATACAAAATAAAATGGATAAACAAATGTTAATTATTGGAGGTGCTTCTTTAGGTGTTCTCCTTGTTGTACTAGTGATAGTAGTTATTATTAAGAAGGAAAAATACGTAGATTCTAGCTACAGTGTTGGTAATAACGGATATTATTACAAAACGGTTGGTCCCTTTGCCGGATGCGCGGATTCTACAGACCAAACACGCCAAATGATAGATCTTCCTTCTCCCTCATTGCGTAATATTCACGGTAAAGATATATATTCCGAATACGATAGCCGGATATACAATAATAGCAATAGCCAGTTTAAGTCGATTTCTGACTACCAATCTGAACTAACCCCTCGAATTTAGATTTTTTATTTTATATAAAAAATCACTTAAAAGTTATGTTCACCTCGTCAAAGTCATCAACTTCTGGCGGGCTCTCATAAGACCGTAAAATTCCCACCGATTTGAGTGATCGCAAGGCATTTTGAGCTGCCTTCTGCTTTGCAACTGGACCTTTGCTGGCCTTCCCTTCTCCTATCGTAACCTTTGCTCCGTTCTCAAGTTGTGCTACGGCGTTCATTACAACAAGTCCACCTACTGCTTTCTTTTCAAACCCTCCTTTGACGTATTCGATCCGCATAATCCTAGAGCCGGTTCTGGGCAGAACCGGATGACTATCTGACAGCTCCTTGAGCTTTGTGATATTGTCTACAAGGCGATAGTAACGTGTCTCTATTACAAGCTCGTCAAAGAAGGATTTGAAAATCTCATAACAAATAGCGTACCCAACCCCCACTCTAACATATGTATCTAGAAGGTATGCAGTGGCTCCAAAAAACGCTTCGAAACAGTCTTCCATAGTCTTTTCCCGCAGATGAAAAAGACGCTTTTCGCGAGCAGAAATAAAAGGCATAAAGCCGTATCGTTCTGCTATCCTAAAGAATGTCTTTGTTGCGGCGTAAAAGATCTTGAGCTTTGCTATAATTTTTACGCCTTCTTTGTTGTTCAAATTCGGATACTTGCGGAAAAAATACCATACGAGACATGTGTTGCATGTTGCGTCTCCAACCATTTCCATCATCTCGTAGTTATTTTGAGGATCAGCAGTGGGATTTGTAAAGACCATAGAATACAAATCCATTCCTTCTTTTCCGGTCAAAATATTGATATATTTTTCTGTCAAATTTCCTCGCGAAACTAAACCGCGAATAAAGTCTTTGAATTTCTCGCCGCGTTCTCCCCTCACAATAGGGGAATCATCAAGACTCTCCTTGTATATAGTTTCTTCTTGTTCGTACTCCATTTTATTAATTTAAAAAAATTAATAAAAATTCAATTTTAAGGCTTCTGTGGACGTTGTAGGCGGCTGCTTCGTTCGTGATATGATTCCTTCGTCTCGCTCTTGTGTTTGAAAGCACAGGTTGCCATGTTGCGACATCCATCTTGGAAACGGCAAGTCGGAGGGTTGTAAGCTTCGATAGTGTGGGCGTAGGAGCAAGTAGAAGAGCGACACCTGTTAACTTCAACTGTTTTTCCGTTTACATTCTTAATCTCAACAAAGCGGCAGAACTTTGTATTCTTACGACGATCATTTTCTTCTGGGATTACTCTGATCTCTTCAACCTTTGGTGATCGTGTCTTGGGTTTAACCTCTTCAAACTCCTGTTCTGGTGCAGTAACATCTGCGTTCAAAATCTCGTTTGTAATATTTCTCCACCTGAATACGCGTTGAGGCGATCTTTGAGCCGTAATTGTTGCACCTTTAGTAGAAAGCACGGCATTAACTCTAGTCAGATCTGCTATAGGAACACGCTCGATCTTTTGAACATTCCAACCACCCTTTGGAAAGTTAAACTCGTTGGGCTTCTCTAAATTGATAGGTTGAGTCTCTTCTGCCGGAATAACTCGGGGAAGTTGTACTGGCCCAAGACGTCGCACCTTTTCTTGGGGTATCTTGTAGTCTAAAATTTCAATTTTTTGCTTTATCTTTGGAACAACTTGTTCCTCTTCATCTTGGTTGGAAATCACACGGGCTTGTCCGCGTGACATCACAACCGTCTTCGAGTCGTAGTCTTCGTCGTAATCGCTTTCAACAGCGTTTTGTTCAAAATCCATTTTTGTATTACGAAGACAGTCTAACTAAATCAGTTTTATTTTTAGAGCTTATATCCGAATGACTGGGGTGGCGCATTATCCTTCTTTTTTTGCATTCTATATAAAAGATATAATCCTATCAAAAGCGCAATGAATCCGATAATAAGTGATATGTATAAGATATCTTTGTTTTGTCCTGTTTTTGGAGTATATTTTTCTGTTACTGCCCTAAACATAACATGTTTTTTGGAATGTCCAACCAATTGATACATTTATTATATATTTTAAAAATAAATTCTGATATTACACATGTGTAATATCAAATTAATTAACCGGAATATGTCCACTTGTTTTTGCATGTCATACATGTTGCAAATGTTGTCATTGGCTCGTCTGCACTTCGCGTTTGTTTTGTATACGAAAAAGTTCTGCTGTTCCCACACTTTGTACATGTGAGGACACCCTCTTCCACTTCAAATGGGTTGATTATAAATTCGTCTTGTTCTTGTTGCCTGAATTTGGTATCTTCGAATTCTTGACGATTCCACATAGACTTGCCGTCTTTAAAAGAAGACAACACATCTTGTAGCTTCTTTCCATTTTTAATGTCAATCACCGCTGTAAAAACAAGCTCGTTATAGAGATCGTTGTCTTCTCCCGATTGTTCGTATATAGCTTTTTCGAGGATAGATATATTTTTCTCGCTCTTGAGAACGGTTTTAAGTGCTTCTTTTCCAGAGTTTCTAGACATGATAATGTTGATATAGTATAATTCTAAAATTTATTCATTTTTAATATAAATGAATTCAGGATTAAGATTTGTACTAATAGCTATATTAGTTATTATATTAGTAGTATCAGGAGCATCTCTATTTGTAAGGAGGAAAGACCCCCTTTACTACAGCGTGATAACTCTCATAATCATATCTGTACTATTTATACTTGTAACTATAAACAGAATACACGAAAAATATTTGGAAGACGATCCAATGCTTATAGAGATAAGAGAAAAACTCAGGCCCGTGTTTCCAGAGGTAGATAGTATTGTTTTGTTAAAAGGGAGAAAGTCATACACAATAAATAAAAAATATGTACACCTTTGTCTGAAGGATGAAAACGGACAATATTACGAGAAGAACATGTTGATATACGTAGCCCTACACGAGCTTGCGCATGTAAAATGTAAAGAGATAGGACATACACCCGAGTTCCACAGAGTATTTGAAGAGATACTTCAAAAGGCTATTAAAGCAGGTGTGTACAATGACAAGATACCTACAATAAAAAACTACTGTGAATATTAGTAATATAGTCATACGTATATTCAGACGCCATATCGTCTATCTCATCTTCTGATACAGAAAACGCGGTGTCATCTATGTGTTTATTTATTTTACAGTTTTCTAACACTATTTCAGCTCTGCACATCGGGCATGTATTATAATAGTTGATAAGCAGAGATGCAAAGCATGGCCCGCATAGTATGTGTCCACATTCCAGTTTAAAATATATGGCATCTGTGTCCTTCTCGTTATAACACACCGGACATGTAAAGTCGTCTGGGTGATCAAATAGTTCGGATTTTATTTTATTTTTCTGGGAAAACTCGATTAGCAATCCGTTTTTTAAAAATCTGTCATCTATAGTTTTACTTACTAACAACTTTGCACTATCATATATGACATTATAAAAATCTAAGATATCTATATCAAGTATACCGATAATAATAGTTTCCATATTTATTTAATATTATGTTTTCTTTGAATTGAAATTATTTAAAGACATAAGATATACATATGTACTAGTAGCTCAGTCGGTAGAGCGTCGCTCTTATGAGGCGCAGGTCGCGGGTTCGAGCCCCGCCTAGTGCATCTTTTTTAGTTTTAAATAAAACTAAAAATTATACGCGTCTGTCTATTTTTACTACGTCTTTTGTTATTTTCTCTTTTCCAATCTCGTTTATCCTTTTGAATACAGCTTCTGGATCATTTACACCGCAACTTTCAAGCAGATTTAGTATCTCTCCTCGTCTTACCTTTTTAGGCTTAACCTTACTGGTCTTTGTCTGCTGAAGTATAACGATATTTTGGTTACACTTTACTCCGGGTATATCTTTATCTTTCAAAAATGTGGTTATTCTCTCTTCAATTGTGCGCTGTGTTTCTCTGAGTTTTTTCAAGGCGTCATTTGTTCTTTTTATCTCCAATTTTATTTTTTGCAGGTCATCTACATCAGTTTTAATAGACATTTGTTGTTACGGAGAATATTTTTAAAACGAGATATGTTTTTTCATATGTTCGAAAATAATATGCGACTCGTTTACATCAAGTTCTCCCTCTTCTGGAAGGTTAAATTTAAGGGGTAACTTGTAAAATCTACAGTATGCAGAAATAGCGCTACTTTGTCTATATGTTATGTTAACATTTGAAAGTTCCTTTCTCAGGCTTTCCTCATACATTGGTATAATTACGTCTACTATATACTGAAGAAGGTGTAATTCATGTGGAAGAAGTCCGGTCATTTATTATTCTATTTGTTTCCTTATTTCATTTTTATGTTTAAAAATAGTTATCAAAATAAATAAACATGAGAGTTCTGGTTATCAATATGGAAAAAAGTAAAGATAGGTGGAATAGAATTTCGCGGGAACTAGGAGACTTACATGTAGAATTTGAACGATTCCCAGCAGTTGTAGGAAAACAGCTGTCAGAAGATGAAATAAACCAATGTAGTACACTTATGGCGCGTACTATATTCTGTACACACGCATCTGTTGGATGTGCATTAAGTCATATAAATATATGGAAAAAGTTTATAAACTCGGGAGAAGACTTTATATGTGTTGCCGAGGATGATGCTACATTTTCAGAGGAGTTCCCAAAGGTATTGAAAGATATTCCGAGTATATTCAAACAAACAGACTTTGATATCTTTGAGTTATATAACGATGTAATAACAGACGGGGAACCTATGTACATAAACAACTATTACAAAATAGTAAGCCCTAATTTCGGGTTAGCTACTTGCTGTTATATTTTAAGCAAAAAAGGAGCTATAAAACTATACGAACTGTTCGGAGGCAAAGTGTCATTTACAATTGACTTTCATATAGCACTGTTAAACTCTCTGGGGAAAATAAAGCAACTACTACTGGTAGATCCAGAAGTTGTAAAACCAAGTTCAGAAGCGTCTACAATTAATAACTTAAATTCTGGAGGCATAATGAATAGAATATTAGAAGGTTTTGAGAACGCTAAAGAGATTAAAAAATATACAAACGCAAACACCTTGAATATATGCATGAAATATTCAATAAGTCCTTACCTAGTATTTTTAATATCTCTATTTATTATATCACTTCTTAAGAAGTGGTATATATTAGCAGTAATAATAGGGGTCGAGTTTGTTATGTTAGTTAATGACGTGTAACAACGATGCGGCGTTCCTGTTCAAGTTTAGTATCTTCTTCTAAGCTCTTTATATGGGCAGAGACAAATTTATGCAAAATATGCTGTAGTTGCCCGGGAATATTTTCCATGTCAAATTTGATTTCGTCAGATGATAATTTCCCTTCATATGGAATATTTGGATTATCGGTTGCTTTCAACTCATGAATTTTAATAAGAATAAAAAGAAGCTCATTACCCCTTTCATCCAACTTCTTTACATTTCTAATAAACTCATCTTTTTTTGTAGCAGTTAGTTCTGTGTTAGGAGCGTCTTTGCAAAATGTTTCGTATATTTGAGAGGAAGATGTCATTTTCTAAAATGACTAGAAAAATAAGTAATCACTTTTAAAAATGAATGTTTTAGACAACTATAAAACATATAGTGCCACAATGCAAGATACGTTCCCAGATACGACATACGACTTCACCGAAGTGATTCCTGGCTTGTACATAAGCGACATGTACCTCGCCCAGGATATGAACGGGATCACAAGCCGTAACATCAAAAGCATCATCAATGTTACGGACGACGTGCCGACGCCTTTTGAAGACATCAGCTACCTCCGCATACCAATCAAGGATAACGTCACTGTGAAGATTTCGGACTACTTCAACCAGACATGCGACTTCATCGAAGAGGGCCTCAAGCAAGGAAGCGTGCTTGTGCACTGTGGTCATGGTATATCCAGAGCGCCTACTATCGTGGCCGCATACCTGATCAGGAAGTACAAAATGAGCTACGAAGCTGCGGTGGAAAAAATACGCGAGACGCGCCACGGAATCGACCCCAACTTTTCCTTTTGCATCGCACTTTTGACGTTCGCTAGACAGGTCAGTATAAATTAAACATTTAATTTTTTAAATGTTTAAATCACAATGTAGTTGCTTTATTTACGTGTTTTACAGTCTGGGTTATGTCCTTCTTTAGTTTTTTTACCTTGTGACAATGTATAGTATTCTTTTCCGCTCATAAAGAAAGTTCCACATGTACACGTCATTGAACTCATTTGTATATTATTATTTATATTTATAAATGGAAACTTAGAATGAAAGAGTAGTCTTTTTAGGGAAGCTAGCGGTAGTTGATTCCGGATGCTTGTATATTATAGTTCCTGTGGCATTTGGCATGATTTTTTGATTTGTATAATGTTATACAAATCAATTTCAATTTAACTAAAAAAAGGAACATATAAATGGAACGTAAACATATTCAAAATATTTGGATGGAACAGATATTACTTGGAAATAAGAGATGGGAGGCTAGATGTAACTTTGGAATATGGAAAAATATAAATTTGGGGGATACGTTTATCCTGACAGACGCAACTAGGGAGCAGTTAGTTCGAGTTGTAGATGTAAAATACTTTGGAGATTTCGGAGATGCTTGGTTTATTCTTGGAGATGAACTTATACCACAATGCGTTGAAAACGTTGTTATTAAAAGCGATGCGGAAAAAATATACAGAAAGTACTACACAGATAGCTTTGTAAGGGAAAATGGAGTTGTAGCGTTTAAATTGGAACTTTTATAAGGCAATTTATATCATGATATAAATTGTTTATTCATCACTCTCGAGACTGGCTGTCTTTTCATTTTCAATCTGTTCCTTACTCTTTATGTATATATTTATCTTTCCAAGAGTTCCAATATTTGTACGTAATAGAATAGGGCGATTCTTCTGGCAGAAAATATGAATGTTTCCAGATGTAATTCCAAGTCCAGAAATACGTTTTAGGTTATTTAGTTCTTCTGTGTCAAAAATTTGGTTGTATCTTTCTGGTGTATCTGGGTCATCTCCAAAAACAATACTCCTAGCATATACATGAGTCATATCAGCCTTAAAAGTAATACTTTTTTCTGTAGCCTTAATTTGCACTGTCTGTGAGATATTTTCCATATCCTTACACATCTTCTGATACTCAGAAGAAGGTATTGGGACATATGTTGTATAGTCTGATGGAAGCTCGATTTCTAGATTCTGAATATTTTGAATTGTTAGAGAGGATGTTGTCACCTTTCCGGATCCACTTGAGATCTGTTTTATATCAAGTACATCACTCTCTTCGCTTTCCTTAATAAATTCTATAGAGTCCTTCTTCTTTATGGGTTTCAACATCTTGTACAAGTGAATAAGGTTAACACCAATAAATATCTTCTTTTGTGTGTTGACTTCGTATGTAATAAAGTTTTCGCCGATAAGTGAGATGTCGATGCATTTTCTTTGATGCGTATCTGACATTCTAAAATAAATGCCAGATTTATCTACAACAAAACACCCCATCTTTATATTGTTTTGAAGTAAATCACTTAGAACCTTTATAATGTAACCCTGATCTGTACGAGCTTTAAACAAAACAGGCATTTAGAATAAAGCTATCAAACTTTAAATAAATATATTATAATAATAAATGGATTTTAATAACTCCAATGTAATATTTTTAGAGATGAAGGACTTCCAGGGAAATGTTCTTACTCTAAACGGGAAACCATTTCCCGGAACAGTGATAATAATGGTACAAGGCTCTTTCTGTGGCTATTGTACACAAGCAAAACCAGATTTTATTAAGCTTGCCAACGCCTTTGGAAGCAGTTCCTTAAGCAATAACAGTATTGTCTTTGCTACAATTAAAATAGACGGAGAGCCCCAAGAGCAACAGCTTGGAAAGGCTATTGGAAAATTAACAGGTGAAAAACTATCGGGTGTTCCTGCGTATCTTGTGTACAAAAATGGTAAATTTTCCCATTTGCATACAGAGGGAAGAGATTTTAACTCTCTAAAAAAAGCAATCGGAAGGTAAAAAAATAGTATAAATTAGAACTTAAAAAGATTGAGAAGGATTAAAAGGATATTCCACTATGAAAAAATCGCAAGTCGAAATCTCCTTCGTCCCCTCCATTTTCGAATTTTTCCGAATTAACTTCATATTTCATTTTAACAATATAAGATGAAATATTAAATATATATTAATAAATGGGGGAAAAATTGTATCATGTTTCGTGCGCAGATAATCACGAGTCGATAACTCAACTAGGACTTATACCGGGATATAAAAGTGGATATGAAGAAGAACCGAGCAAGTATTTATTTTTTGCTAAAAAGAAACCAAGTAGTCACGTGAACAGATATCCAAGAATGTCTGAAAATTTACTTGAAGATTATCTGCTACAGATGTCGGCTAAAGATTGCCTAGTATATAATTTATACGAGATCGATAGGTCTGTAATTGACAATAATTTAGTAGTTAGAAGAAATGACCCACGTGAAGTGGCATACAGAGGTATTGTACCACCTCAATACATCCGGCTTATTAGAACCTATAATACATCAGAGTTGAATGAAAGATACCAAATCTTGTTCCCAACGCCTTGGTATCAATTATAATTTTTATGATATTATAACACGACTAAGCGTCCTATTGAAAAATGCCAGCATTTCATTATATTTCACCCTCATTGCATTATACTTGTATGTGTCAATGGAATACTTACGGTTAAGTCCTATATCTAGATAGTATGACAACACAAATGTCATACAATCTATAGTGACGGGTATTTCTGAAAAGTCTAACATATCTGTTATATACGGGCCAAACATATTAAGTGACGATTTAAGTAACCCATCCATTATAATAATGTTATTTTGTTCAAAATCTCTAAGAGCTGTTGTTATGGCAGTAAAATCTGTGGTGATCCGACCTATATTACTGGGGTGTTGATTGATAAATTCTAATTGTTTTCGATTCAGTACATCCAAAACCTTTTGACGGTCTGCAGGCTTTAACCTCAAACCAGAAGAATCTCTAACACCTCTTCCTATAATCTGGTCGTATTTCGCTTTTGTCCATACGGGTTCTGCTAATATTACCATTCCAGTTCTCCTCAGATCTACACCTTCAGTTGCAGCATCTGTTATTAATAATATTTTAATCTTTCCGGCGTTGTATCCATCTATTGCTTTTTGTCTGTCTTTAGTATTACCCGTAATCTCACTTATTACTGCTACTGGTATATTGGCTGTACTAAATTTTATCTTAAGATTTTTCAAAAAATTCAAGGATTGAGAATATATTACGTATTTGAATCTTATGTTATATGGATCAAATACTGGGACACCGAATTGTGTATCTATAAGATCAGCCCTAGGGGTGTTTTCTCTCCGAATGATAATTTCTAGTATTTTGTCGCATTTAATATCGATATACCGCTTGGTTTTAACTTCTTTGGATCCGAAAGCCGATACCGTATTCGTTGTAATATTATCTAATTCCATAGGTGATCTATTTCTCAGAGCTCGCAAAAGGTCTGGATCAGTTGTTGATACACATAACTTTCTTTCTTTATAATTAGGTAGAGCACCTACCGGCATTTTATGTACTATACGTGTTGCCAAGTGTCTCTGGCCTTCTGTAGAATTCCATTCATATTGTGGCGGAACAGAATAATTTGTGATCAAATTAAAAACACAATCTGTAATAATTGTGTCGGGCGCTCCCGGAGGAGGAACTAGACATATATCGTCTACATTAGACGTTACTGTTATTTCCCCTATAAACATACGTTTAAACTCTCTCTTTGGAATCGGGACTCTTCTATCTAAAAGAGCTAACAAAGGTTCTATATCAGAGGCGGAATTTACCATAGGAGTTGCTGTTAATAACATTACCTGCTTTGCGTGTATACAACAACTACTGAAAAATCTGTAGTCTCCTTCTACCTCATTCTCTATGTTTACAACCTTATGTGCTTCGTCTAAAATAATAAGAGAATTGTTTAATGTAGTTATCAAGTCTGTCTTCACCTGTCCCGTATTGTCATCCATAAATATAGACTGGAATCTTGTAGAGCTAAAAACATAAATGTCATTAAGGTTAGGACTTGTATTATGTCTTGCGAAATATGCACTATCTTGGTCTGTATTGAAAAATGGTTCTGGGAGAAGCTGATCTGGGGTCAAGTCTGAAAGATCTGAAAGGGAGTTCGCGAATGACTTGTAAACAGATTTTGTAGATATTATAAAGCATTTTGTAAAGTATTGATGACAAGCAGTTGTTATTTTAGCAACGGTATTAGCAGTAAGTGTTTTTCCTGTTCCGGTTCCGAACCAAAGTAATAAACCGGGCAATCGCGGAGTGCCGGGCAATGGAGGAGCGGATTTTAAAAGCATTTGATAAACAGCCCTCTCTTGATAATCATACAACTGTGTTTTCTGTCCCAGATAATTACAATTAATAGACGACATCTGTGGTGTGAATATATCATTACGAGCCTGTATTGCTCTATTAGCTAGGTCGCATCTATCGGCAGTACTTGTAGTTCTTCGCATTGGTCCCATTTTTGGTCCTAGATTAAGCGTTGTAATTTGTTCTTGGATTTCTGCAGGAGAAGCACGCATGCAATCTATTTGTTTAAACTCGCCTTGTGGATTTGTATATTTTTGATATATTAAATCTACATCCAAAAATCTCGGTTCTTTATTGTAATAATAATATAAGAGTTGAAATACACTATTACGGTCTGATAATTGTTGATCTAGAACTATTTTTGGCGGAATGTTATTTAATATTATTCGTTTATTTGCAGGATGATTTGAGAATGTAATATTTGTCCCTCCGAGTGATAATTGTATTACAGGAAGATTTACGGCGGGAATTAATCCATTTATCCGAAGTCCGGCCACTGTAGGATTATCTAAAAATGCAGGATCTTCGGTATATGAAATCTCGTATGGCTCAAAGTTTGGATATACGGATAACGCATTTGTGATTTGAATTGCTGGAGGTTGTGGACTCTGCCCTTTTTGAGTATAACAAGTCCATATATACTTGAAAAAACCTCGAAACAAAGAACCGACATTCATGCCTAGATTATTAAATAACTGTAATATATATGTCTTGATTATAACAAGGTTAATATTTTGATCTAATGTTATCTCGTTGTACAAAGTTCTACATCTTGATATACTCTTATTGACTATATAATTATGTGCAAAGAATACACACCACATAAAGCAGAAATGATCTTGACCCCAATAACTCTGTATGGCATATTCATCGCTTGGATTTCTTGGCAGTGTTCCAATTTGTGTTGGATCGCGACTTCCCGATTCTAAATAGTATGTATTAATCGGGTTCTCAACCGTTAGTGTATATCCATTAAAGGCAGATCTGCCGGCTATACCTCGCTCAGCTTTGGTTGTTCCGGGATTGTATACATATAACTGCAACTCGGTAAAAGCCTGACGTACTAAAAATACAAATGTTGCTGTGTAGTAACTATATGGATCTAATACCGAAACTTTAATCTCTCTATTTGCTCTATCCAATTCTCCTAAAACCAGCCCGAAATGTCCTCCTTGTCCATTACCAAAAGAAAGGGACAACAAGATTAAAAATGTTTTATTATATTGTATCCTATCAGCTGTGGGGTCGTCTACTATGGCTTTGTGCATTGCATCTGCAAGCTTGTTGATATTTGAATTATAATCGCTGGCTGTCACATCTAGTCCCGCATGTGGTCCTGTGGTATGTCCTAAATGCTGAAAATCTTTATTGTGAGATACGACACGTATAGCATCATGACCTACTTCACTACTACCTATTTTTTGTATAATGTTAGTAATAATGTCCTTATCTATATTTATTTTTGATATTTTTTTTTGCAAGTCGTCAGATGCTTTTTCTATAATATATAAATAGGGGCAATTTTCGAGTATCCACTCTTCCTCTTGATCTATTACATTAGTCCAGTCAGTTGGAGGAATTACATGCCTTCCATTAACTATATCATCTCTTTGTTTGTTGTATATATGTTCAACTATTTTTTCCATTTATATATATTCTTAATTTTTCTAATTAAGAATATAGAATACAAGATCACATCTTCGTATAGATATCTGTCATCTGCTACTATATGTACACTTATCCTATGGCTATTCAGTATGCCACGGTTAAACACTAGACTGTGTTCTCTTTGAGCATATGTTTGCTATATCCTTTGCAGTTAAAAAAGTTTCATTCAGCATATCCGCTCTAAGTTTGCATTCCGAAATAATCATATCTCGAAATGTCTTTGTTTCTCTTTCCATAACATATATGTAACTCAAATACCAGCTTTCTATAAACTTTAGTATATAGTATTCTACTTCGTTTCCAGCTACTCTATACGAAATGTATGGTAATATTGCTATCTTGTAATATTTATTGTAAGTTTTGTCTGTAATATGGGCTAATTTAATCTTTTCACCTGTTACTGTGAATATGTCTTCGTTTATATCATTTAAGTTCCAAAGCCTGACGAGAGCCACAAACTCGTATTTACAAAAAACGTGCCGAGCCGTAGCGGTTATGTAGTTTACAACATAGTCTGTTTCAAATGAGTCGTTTCTCCTATAACAATCTTGAAATAAGTTTATCCATCTGAATTGTCCCATGTGTGTTATAGGTGGACATGCATACGTATCAGATGTATCTAGAAAACAATCTGCATGAAGGCGGTGTATTTTGTAATTCGATTCATATTTCCTACACATGTCGATTCCCGTAGTATCTTGTATGTTAATCAGATATTTTGGATTATTTTTGAATATGTTTACTAGAATACTCATCTCTTCTTCTGCGGTTTCCATAGGATGTATGAAGATATATATAGAAGATATTATATTTTTGGAAACAACATCTCCAGACTTTGAAAGCTCCTTTATAGCTGCATCTGTTATTTCTGGACGAGTAGTCTTATATGCAGGATCAATTAAATATAAGATCTGACGTATCTTAAATTCCCCCCTACTTTGTATATAAGATAATGCATTTAAATCGAAACAGTCTTCTGGAGACGTAAACATATTTCTAGCAAGTTTAGGAAATTCGTGTATAGGAAATCCAGATCTACCGACAGTTGATTTACATCCAATAAGAAAATGAACGACAGTAAGGTCATAAAAAGTATCTTCAGAAGCTCTTACACAATGAGTTAAAATATTCATTTATAATATATTTTTTATAGTTAAATGGACGGAAGAAAAGTACCGATACATCTAGAGAATCCAATAGATGATCTCATCATAAAGGAATTTTGTGAGCCTGTTTCCAATATACTAAGGAGTATATCACCCAAAATAACTCCAAATATGATAACATCTGTAGGTATGGTGATTGGATTGTGTACTATATATGCACTGTATAAAAAGCAGTATATACTTGCATTTTTCCTATTCTGGCTATGTTATATATTTGACTGTCTAGATGGATACTATGCCAGAAAGTATAATATGGTCACTAGATTCGGGGACTATTTTGATCATTTCAGAGATGTGTTTGTTTGTGGTACAGTTATCTACTTGTTGTATAAGGATATGGATAATATAGTAAGAAGGGATGTATATGTTATCACCTTAATCGTGTCGCTTATTCTCATGTTAACTCACTTTGGAGCACAGGAGTTAAACTCTGTCTCCCCTGAACATAATGAATGTCTTGGGATGTTAACACCACTGTGTAAACATAAAGAATATATAGATTATACAAAATATTTTGGATGTGGTACATTTATGCTTGTTCTTTCTATGTTTATCCTCTCTAGACAGATATCACAAAATCGCGTCTAAAAAATTTCTTGCGAGGATCCGCGTTTGAAATAATACGGGTTTGATCCCCGTTTAACAAAAAATCTCTAAAAACGTGAGTATGACCGAAAATCCAAGTATCAACTTGTGATTTTTTGAGATATTTTTCCGAAGACGAAAAGTAATATGGAACAAGGTTTGTAAAATCATCCTTCTTATGATGGTTATTCATTGTGCCTAATTTTGTAGGACAATAATGAGATACGACAAGAACCTTTTTATTTGAAGTATTCTTGGAAAGCAGTTTATTAAGCGATAAACGAGCTATATTATGTAGATAGTTAAAGTCATCTGATGTCATCTTTTTATCGCCTATGTTTACAGCCATATTTAGAACATCTGGAATATGGCTCCACCACGTTGATCCGAATATGATAAGATCGTCTGTTTCAATATACGAGTTGTTAAGAAGATATACTCCCGTGTCTTTGCAAATTTTTTCTAGATCTGAATTTAGTTCTTCCATTGGTTTCATTGTATGACCTTCCCTAAGATAATACTCGTTGTTTCCGGGTACAAAAATAACACTCTCAAAATTCTCCTTGCAAGAACGGAGAAAATGGGTAAGTTCTGCCGATCTATAGATAGATCCTATGTCACCCGCTAGAATTAGGTTGGGAGCGCTTGGTGTAATATAGTCTGTTATAACAGGGTCTAGCTTCGGTATCTTTTCAATATGAATATCAGAAGCTACTTGAAAATACATTGTATTCTATATTATAATAGAATGTATATTCAATTTTAAATAATAAAACTAAAATTATAAAATGGACTCTATAACATCCGATATCCTTAGCAGGCTTAAGTTTATAGGGAAAATTCAACCTTCTGAAAAGATTAACGTAAAGTATTTACATGTACAACATGACTCGTGGATCACAGGAATACTTAGAACTTTGTTCGCACAAGATAACAGAAACAATGCACTCTTATTCTTTAGAACCACACTAGATAAAAGTTTCGAGATAATAGAAACAAATAAAACTAAGCACGAAAAATATACAATGATAGTAAATATTATAAAGGACATAGAAAATTCTCTTATAGGTATAAGCAATTTCAAAGAGACATACAAAACAGATCTAATGTTCTGCTGTCAAATAGATACCCTTGTTCAAAATATAAAAATAAGACTAGATGAGGCTAAACAGATGATATCATCAGAAGATGTGACTTGAATTTGTTTTAAATAAAACAAATTACTATTTAGTTATCTACTCGTCCTCCTCCAGAAGCTCCTCGACTTCATCCTCAACATCGTCTTCGGATACGTCTTCGGTATCCACATTCTCATCATCCTGTGATATGCCTTGAACTTCATCGAGCAGTTCCTCAATCGTCTTCTTGGATGCGGGCTCTTCGTATTTGAGGTTCAGCTTCTTGCAAAAGGCGATGTCTTCTTGATCGAGAGGCACTATCTCACCATTCATCTTCTTCCCGATCATTATCTTTTCCGAGGCAGACTTGCAAACAAGCGGACGCGCGCCTCGCATGACAAAGTGTGTGCCATCGTTCGCAAAGATAACCTTCTCTTCAGCAACAGGCTTTGCCTTGGGAATAACATCCTTCTTCGCGGGCTTATCGCCTTCCTTCTGGTGCTTGCTGCAAAAATCGGAATCTTTTATTTGCGCGCCTCCGCATCGCTTATTCTTGTTCGCGCCTCTCGAAAACACGTAGTCGCAACCCTTTGACACCGCGTTTGGCTTATCCTCAGCTGCAGTGGGCTTGGCTTCTTCAACTGCCGAGGGCTTGGCCTTCTCCTCTTCCACAGTGTTGGACTGGTCTTCTTCCTCAGGATACTTGTCCGCATACTTCTTATGGGTAGAACACATATGAGTATCCTTTGCAGCGGGCTTGCCACACTTCTTTCCCATATTGGGACCACGAGAAGCAGCAAACGGGCAAGATGCCTTTTGCTCTTCAAGCTCAACAGTCTTCTTCGCGGGCTTCTTGGCAGGCTTGTCCTCAACTTTCTTCGCAACGACTTCGTCCTCGGACTCGGTTTCGGAGCCCGGCTTTGCAAAGGAAGTGGTAACAGTCATTGACTTGACAGTCTGCTTCCAAATCACATAAAGCTCGGCCGGAGTTGCCTCGATGGAATACTTCTCAGCAATCGCGACGGCGAATTCGTTGAAAATAGCTTTGACAATTGTGTTCATTCTTTGGGGAGTTACTACTCAATTCCGTTTCGAAAAAATCAATTTTATTTTCATTTAAGAAGACATATTTGAAATTAAAATGATTGATATAACAGAACTAGACCAATTGAATTCTCTTCTTCAAAAAAACACGTATGTACTTGTAGATTTTTATACCCCTTCATGTCCGCCTTGTCAGTTAATTGCTCCTTATCTCGAAGAGCTAGCCGATCAATACCCGCTTGTTAGTTTTGTAAAGGTTAACTGTAATACAAGTGTAGATATTCCACAGGCATACGATATTGGAGCTGTTCCAACATTTCTCCTGTTTACGAATGGAAAAAAGGCAGCAGTTAAGTATGGTTCAAATAAGGAAGAACTTTTAGCAGCAATTAAAGAAAATTTTTCACAATAATAAATGTACAAGGAAAAAGAAACAAAAGAAGATTTTTGTCCTGCGTGCTTAGTAGTTCCACTGGCGTTTGCCGGAGCAGGAGCTGCTGCAGCCGGAGGCACAGTTTCAAAAAAACATAAAGTTTGGAAAAAAGCCCTTCTTATATCTGGAGTTATAACTCTATTAATTGCTATTGGAATAGCCATCTATTTTTTTATGAACAAAGATTGTGCTTCATGTAAGCTTAATTAAATGATTTAATATTAAATCATTTAGTAAATACTTTACAACTTATCTGCTTCATCAAGTGCCATGTTAAGTTGACGCACATGTGCTGGAAAAACAGGATCATACTTTCCACCAACTCTGAACTCTGTCCGGGCTTCCGTTTCGGATATAATAACACCCTTTTGACATTCTATAGTATCTTTAGGTTCGGGAAGCTTGTCCAAGGTGGGAATTATAAGAAGAATATTATAAGATGAACTAACGCGTTTATATCCAAACTTTCCATTTTTGCCGAATGTCCAATATCTAGCATCACGTCCCGGAGCATCATCCTTCTTTAACATATAAGCTGAAATTTTACCGGAAATCTCGAGACCTCCTTCCTCATACAAAGCACGAAGCGCTGACGAGCTATCTTGTGACGAAATCTCCATAATGGACTTTCCGCTTTGTAAAAACTTATCATAAAGAACATCGATCTTCTTCTTTTCACTTGGCTCAAGATGCTCTCCATACAAAATGTAACCAGGCTTTCCGGTGATTTCCACGTGGAAATCACCGTTCGAAACCGACACGGGTGGATTAGCGGCACGACGTCCCAAAATAACACGTAATCCTTCTGGTCCTTTTGACACGGGAATGCTATCGATTGCCTCTTGTGGAAGAGATGTAGAAGTAATATAGCATGGGAGAGAGAATTCAGGAGAAAGAGTTGATTTCATGGTACACTTTATATGATTAGCCTCTACAACGTAGTTATCATCATAATAGAGACTACTCATCCAATTTAGAATGTTTTTTAGATTGTAGAAAGTATTTCCCGAAGGGCTATAAGTGGCACCTGCTCCCTTTGGGTCTACAAACCAGTAAAAATCTGGGAACATGAAGAAGTTATCTGAAAGAGCTTGAAGATTTTCTTGAAAGTGTAGAATTGTATTATTATCTTTCGAAATATATGGAAATACATAGTTGAGTGTATCCTCTGTTGTATACTTCGGCATCACTCCCGCTGTTGTCTTCGCGCTTGGATACTTAGACACGTATTGGTCGTTATAAGACTTAAATTCAAAGTAGCTTATATTGTTGATCATTTTAATACTAGGGTCTTTCGAAATTAAATCAGTTTTAATATTTGAAATAACTGTCTTGTAAGTAGAACGAGACTTACGCTTGGGAGAACGAGACTTACGCTTGGGAGAACGAGACTTACGCTTGGGAGAACGAGACTTACTACGTCTAGCCTTACGTGATCCGGACTTACTACGTCTAGCCTTACGTGATCCGGACTTACTACGTCTAGCCTTACGTGATCCGGACTTACTACGTCTAGCCTTACGTGATCCGGACTTACTACGTCTAGCCTTACGTGATCCGGACTTACTACGTCTAGCCTTACGTGATCCGGACTTAC
>Ga0315909_10000118_pt1 | contig 101465 bp, 84 predicted proteins | sample LakEriMetagenome_11_FD_203527 | JGI IMG/M metagenome (GOLD analysis project Ga0315909, IMG submission 203527) | Freshwater fungal communities from buoy surface, Lake Erie, Ohio, United States - Buoy 2 MA125 | ecosystem: Environmental > Aquatic > Freshwater > Lake | place: USA: Lake Erie, Ohio...
AGTCCATTAATTTTCAACTGATAATTTTCAATAGTTGCATCATACTTTTCTTTAATAAGTTTGTTTTTTTCATATTCATCAAACTCCTTTTTTAACCTCACAAAAGTTTGTTCTATGCCTGATAAAACCTGCATTGTAGTCCAAACATTGTCTTTTTGACTAATATAACCATCAAGTTCGGATATCTTTTGTTGTGTAATACTAGCATTCATCAAATCAATCCCACAATGTTCACATTTGATTCCACCCTCAACAGAACTCTTTAGTTTTTCAACCTCTTCTATTTTTGTTTCAATCTGAATTAACTCTTTATTAAGTTTTGAATATTCTTCTTTAGTCTTGTCGTGTTCAGTTTCTTTATAAAACTCAGTTGGTTCAACAACGTTAAGTTCTCCAAGTTTTACTTTTGTCTGTTCAATTTGATATTCGTGTCCTTCAATTTCTTGTTTTACTTGACTTGGGTTCAATCTACTTAATTCATTATCAATATTGGTATGTTTTTTCTTTAACATATCATCACGATATTGTTTTCCCTTTGTTATGTTGTCTTCAATTGTTTCAAGTTCTTTTGTCTTTTCTTCAACTAATGTTTTTTGTTCTTGAATTTGGTTTTCATTATCAACGTTTTTGGATTTAAGTTCTTCGGTGTTGTAAAGATTAGATAACATTGACTTTGAAAAATCAGAGTAGATTGATTTTGCAATATCTTCTTTTCTTTTCAAAAATTCAAGTCCCATAAATCTTGATAAAACCTGTCCTCTTGCGGTTGGTTTTGAATCTATTAGTTCTTCAAGGTTTGTTGCGGTAGTCAAAATTGTCATCAAGAAATCATCTTTTGTACCTATAGAATCTTTGATAAACTTTTCAGTTTCCCTTCTTTGTTCACCTGTGAAGTTTTGAAGACTACCATCTGATAATTTCTTAAAGAAGTCCAATTCAGTTTTGACATTCCATTCACCTTTTTTGGACATCTTTCTTTCAATGTTTCTAATAATAACGTATTCTTCACCATCAATAATGATTTCACCTTTTACTGAAACTGTATCTGCATCTGTAAACCTGTTAAATATTTCTTCCGCCTTTGTTGTTTTTGTGGTTTCATTGAAGAACAAAAACAATAATAAGTCGACACTCAATACAGTTTTACCACCAAAGTTAGGTGGATTGGATTCAATAACCGTGATTCCGTTACACTTTTCAAAATCCAACTTTTGATTTTGTCCATACGAAAGAAAGTTTGAAAACTCAATGTTTTTAATATACCACTTTTTGAACACAGACGAATCTGTTTCATTTTCTTGCATTTTATTTTCAACAATTCTATTGTGATTTAATACTTTTTCAGTATATTCTTCTAATCCCTTACTTTTTAAGTATTGTTTTAGTAAATCAACTTGATAGTTTCCGTCCATAATATTTACAGAAACATCTACGGTTTGTTCACCATCTTCTTTAACGTTCTTAACTTTTGTTAAGATATTCACATTAGGTGTGTTATACTTTTTTTGAAAATAATGTTTAACACTTTTTATTTTATCTTGTGTAAAGTTTTCAGCATAGTCTTCCCAAGTCACCTGAATGACTGGGTTGACAAATTTAGAATAATCTAAATCTTTATTCATTTTATTAAAATTAAATGGTTTACTCTCCTTGAACAGGTTCAACTGACTCGGATTCTTCTTGTTGGTTTTCTTGTTGTAAATGTTCCTCATCTTCTAATAATCCTACAAGTTCTTCCATAGTGTCACCAGACATGGTTTCGAACTTTTCTTTTAACACTTCCATTTGTTTTTCAAACGCTTCTTGCCAAACCTTTTGAATATACTTTTCTTGTTGTTTAATGTTAGCATTTCTTTTTGCCACTCTTTTTCTGTGTTCTTTTGCCTTTTTTCCCATTTTATAAATTATTAGTCGTTTTCTTTTCCTTGTATATCTTTTGATGGTGGTAAAATTATTGGTTGATTTGATGGTCGATTTTCTTCAAACCACTCAATAACCGAATTTATTGCCCACACAAATCCAGCAGATAACATACCATCAAAGAATACAGATAATATTTTATTAAGTCCAATTATTTCAACATTTGGTGAAAAATAAGCCATGGATAGAAAAAACCCAACCCAAGTGCTTGTACATAATACACACCCAATCAATCCCGATAAAAATTTACCTAAAAAATTAAATCGTAAATATTCATCATTACCCCATTTATGTATTCCGTTTCTTAAACCACTAAAAATAGATCCATAAACTAAAATGTTTGTCATTCCGTAGGCAACCATTGCCCAAATTACTAAATTCATATTATTTGTATATATCATCGTTTAGGTTAGAACTACCATAGAACTTGGCGGAAATGTCGCCAGGTTGACTTGGGGTTTCTAACAATTTTTTTTCTAATTCTTTATTTATTTTTTTTAATTCCCTTATTTCATTATTCAAATTTTGTATAGTTTGTTGAAGGAGGTTTGTCTTTTCATTATTTGATTGTTCAGCTAAAGTTTGTCTAGAAATGTCTAAAGTACGTCTAAATTCGTCTAACTTTTCATCTTTTTTAGACATTTCATCTTGTAAACTATTCAACTTATTGATTAGTTCTTCTTCGGTACTTTTGTCACTTACATACTCTATTTTTGTGACAATTTTTTCAACAGGAACTTCTTTTATTACCTCTTTTTCTATTACTATTTCTTTCACAACTTCAACTGGTACTTCAATTATTTTTTCAACTTCTTTTATTACTTCAACAGGAATTTCCACTCGTTTTTCAATAATTACCTCCTTTTCCACCCATTTTTCTCGAATCCCGTCTATTTTTAAGTCTTTTTCACCTTCATTAAGTGGTTTTCCCAAAAGCCCGTACTTTTCAATATTGAACCCATCTGTAAAACATTTTTTTACAAACATTTCATAATCTTCGATTTTATTTAATTTACAAAATGCAGACACCGCCTGCATTATTTTTTTATCAAAGATTTTTGAGAAGTTCAGCTCCATTTTCTATGTCTTCAAAACTATTTATTGTGAACTTTAAAAAAGGTTTTGGATTTTCCAAATCAGTATATGTATATTGTTTGGTTTCAAAATCGTAAGTTCCAAAACCATGATTTCTGATACTTTCCCCAATATTCTGTTGAATTGGACTACCAATCATATAACCTTTTCCTGTTTTGAATTTAAACTCTTGTCTTTTGTGAATATCACCACATAATACGATATCAAGTCCGTTGAACTTTTCAACATCATACGCTTCTTCACCAAAATCGAACCCCAAATCCGTTTTCATTCCCTGAATCGGTCCATGAAACAACCCAACTTTTATACCTTTTGCATCGTTTAAGTCAGGTGGTACATTACCTTGGTATTGTGAATAAACACACCAACTGATATTATCATCTTCATATACCCCTCTGTCTTTGTAATAAACTATGTTTTCATTATTTAACGAACTTATGACAGGTGTAAGTGCGTCTAACCTTTCAACATTATTTACAAGAAAATCGTGGTTACCCGGTATAATGATTGTTTTTGCAATAAAAGAACATTCCAAAAGTAACCATCTAACCATTTCAATTAGTTCAGGAGTCATTTGGTTTTTAGAATGAACCAAATCTCCCGTAAATACAATCCTATCAGGGTTTATTTCTTTCCATTGGTTGATTGCAGTCTCTAAGATTGACTTGTACAAGTCGTGATCTTTATAAAGACGAATGTGTAAGTCAGAAAAGTGTATAAGTTTTTTAATCATCTAATTTATTTTTGTTTCCACAATATATTTCATAAGGTGGTTTGTATGGGTTGTCCTGTATTGGGAATGGATTTACAGGTATAGGTACTCTGTATGGTTCAGCAATACCAAATTTTGTTTCGTCTTTAACTTGTCCCATTTTTTCAACAATAGGTGAAATGTCTATATGTTTATTTTCAAGTTTACCATAAAGATATCCTTCTAACCAAATATAAAATTCTTTGTGTGTCATAATGTGTTCCAATAAAATTGGTTAATGAATATTTTCCTTACCATATCAAATTCCTTAACCCTGTTTAACCTGAATCCGTACATATCCGCAATCAGTTTTAAATGTGGATAAATTTCTGATATGGTTAGTTTTCCAAAATTCATTACTTGTTAAATATTTTAAAATCTTCATTGATATGTCCACATTCTGAACATGAATATGTTGGGAATGGTACAATTGTATCTTCGCCACCACCTGTTAGGATTTTTGATACTTTTTTCAAAATTACAACTTCTTTGAAAAAGATAGACTTACAACCTTCACATTCAACAGTTGGTTGTTGTCTTAAATCTATTTTAGGTTTTATAATTTCATCCATAATTAAAATTTAACGATTTCTTCTTCTTCGTTAGTATATTTTTGTTTTATCATTTCAGTATTAAACTGAAACTCATCAACCAATGTGTCTTCACTCCCATTCTTAATGTTTTCTTCATACATAATACTGTTTAAGTATTCCAATACATCTTCTTCTGTTTTTCCTTCTAATTCAGGATAGTCTTCTAAATTAACTTCTAAAGGTCCATATGATTCATAAACCTCATAAGTTTTTGTCATGTAAATTTTCATTTTAATATATAATTAACTTTTATTTTTCCAATTTGTTTATCCCATGTGGTATTATACCACCATGCAAATTCAATTTCCGATTCCATAATTCAATATAATTTATTTTATTTATAATTTCAAGTACTTACTCATGTCCATTTTCAAAATTGTATCAATCACATCCCTTGATACTCTGTGTTCAGTAAAATTGGTTTCTTCATCTAAGTGTACAATGACACAACCATAGTAACTAATACCTTCATATTTTGTACCTTCTAACATTTTAAGTAATAATTTTCCATAGAAAGGTAATTGAGTATTATAGTGTCCAAGTGCATTATTTGGTAAGTATTCAAAAGGATTTTTCATTGGTTTTGTGAACCCGTTTTTTTCAAAGTTTTTTTTCTTATTTGTTTTCCAATCCGTTGTTACTATACCAAATCCGGTTCTGTTTTTATTAAACATCAACCAATTTTTGTCGGGTTGTCCTGTATACCCTAATTCAGGGTGTCCTAAAACTGTTTCAGTATCAAGTAATACCGCACCTCGTTCTTCCATCAAATCCAAATATTTTTTACCCGCTTTAATCATTTTATCTCCCTTCATCAAAAGTTCCAAATCACATTCATATAAAGGTTGTCTAACTTCTTTATTTAATTTGAACCTTTTTAAGGTTTCAATTTCTAATTCATAGTGAACCCTACTTCCCATATTTGTTGAATTCTTACCCGCAAGAGCCCATTCTTCCATTAATCTTTCCGCTTCATATGGATCACCTTTCGCTTTATTATATGCCGCCTCCTCTGTTGGAAATTCATCATAGAAAAGTTTCATTACTTTTGACACAGACGGAAAATCGTCACGTATTTTCCCTTTCGAATCAACCATAGTATATTTATGTTTGTCTTCTTCGAAAGTTAATTGAAACTCTTTTTGTTTTTCAAATAGTATATTTCTTATTTCTTCAGCAATTAATTTTAAATTCATCTTTTTCTTCCAATATGTATTGGTTTATTTCACCTTTCAAATCGCAAACATCCTTGTCTTTCGGTAGTTTAGCAAGTTTTACTCTATTGTACAAAGTACCCCCATTTAATTTTTGATATATATTTTTAGCATCTTCAAACGCATCACCATCAAGACACACTATTATATTTTTTTTTGCTTTTGAATACAGTTTTTCCCATAAATTATCATTTACGTATTTACCTAACAACGCAATTGAGTTATCTAAGAAAAATGAATCAAACACCCCTTCTACAAGATAAATGTCTTTTTTCCAATCTATGTGACTTTCATTGAAAATCAAAAAGTCTTTTGCCGCTTCAGGATTTTTATATTTCAACTTTGATTTTGGGTTCCAAGATCTTGAAACAAAAAAATTTAATTCACCTTTTTTATTATATGATGGTACAATTATTCTTCCAGCATAATCACCTTCAACACAAAGTCCAATATTATACTTATCTATAATTTCTTGTGTGATTCCTCTTTTTTTCAAATAATTAAAAGCCTCTTTTCTTGGAATATGAACGGGATGAATATCTTCAAACTTTTTGTATTCTTTTGGTAGTTCTAATTTCTTGTAGACTTTTTCTTTCTTTTCAAACTTGTCAGGACGAATTAACTTGTATGTTTTTTTATCTTTTTTTGAACCAAACTGATCGATTAATTTTCCTAAATGTCCATGTGTTCCATGTGTTTCTGCACATGCCCAACATTTATAAACGTGTTGTTGGTAGTTAATTTCTAGATTACCCTTACCATCAGTTTTACTTAATCCTTTGATTTCATATGAACAAACAGGGCAATCTACTGAAATTTGTCCACTGTACTCGTTCACACTTTTTGGTTCACCAAAAATGGTTTCAATTAAATCAATTAACAGTGAATCTTCTTTCATACATAAAAAATAAGAATTATGAATGAAATGTCAATTATCGGGGATTTATACGATATTTTTAGTTATCGTTTATTATGATGATATTACCAAATTTTTTCTTGTTTCATATACCCCAAAACACAAGTATAAGAATCTGCCATGTCGAAACATTCTTTTTTCAGTGTGTTATTTTTTGTATATAACCAAGTAATTTGTGGCTCCTTGTCTGATACTTTTTTCCAAACAATTTCTTTTTTGTCGATATCTTTTGGTAACCCACCAAACAAAACTCTTTTACCTTTATCGTTTTCTTGTACCAAATCAGGCCAAGCAAACTTTCTTGAATTGTATGTAGAAATGTAGTTAGGTACAATCCCTAAAATATCATAAATTGATTTGGTAATCATTGAATTGTATCTTAACAATGTTCCGACTGTCCAAATATTGTTTGAATTTAATAATGGTTCTTCTATAATCACTTTTGTAATACCAAGATTTTTATAACCTTGTAATTTTTCCTCAAAGGCATGAACTTTCAATATAAGTTCTTCAATTTTATCTTCAGGTTTAGGTTTGATTACAGGTGAAAAGTGTGTTAATTCTAATAAATCTTGTGTTTGAATTTCAAATAAAGACCATCCTATAGTTTTAGTCGAAATATCAAGACCTAACACTTTTGGTGAATTCTTCAAATCGGTTTTTTCTGCCATAATGATTAAAAATCAAGTTTAACTGGATACTGTTGGATTCCCTGTCTTTTTTCAGGGGATTGTATCTTTGAAATAACCATAAGTTCTTTATTTTCATTGTAAAGAGCAACTTCAGTGATGTACGGTGGTGTCCCATCCCAAGTCGGATTGGTTGAACTTAAAAACTGTGTTTGTCCCAAATTACATAGATAATTCATCACATATATTGTTGCTTGAATATCCGTTTGAATTGAACCGTAGAAAAAGTATTCACCCCCAAAATTAAGAGTAATTCCACTTAATGCCGCTGTTGGTAAATCAATATAGTTATTCAAGTTGTATGTTGGTGCAGTATCATACATATCTTTGGTAATTTGTATAGTTGCTCCTGTCAAACCTGATAGTGTTAAAAAATTGTTACTAGTAGTTGCCGATAGTTGTGACATTACATCAATTTCTTTCCATTGTGTAGGATTAGGTCTTGTTGTACCTGATGCCACTTTTTGTACCAATACTTTCATTTCATTTGCGGTATATCCAGTTGGTATAGTACTAACGTCCGAAACTAAAAACGGAAATTCGTTTCCAAATTTTAAAAATATATTGTAGGTTGTTTGAATAGGATCAACTAACTGTGGTGAAATATTAGTGTAATAATTACAATGTAATGAATTTGTAAAAGCACTATTATTAAATCTATACGTAACGAATGCGGTTTGTGTGTTAGCACTTAATAAACCCTCATCTAATCCAAGAACACCTTCACAAGCATTTGGAATTATTGTACCTATTTTAGGTGCTGGTAATGTCCAACTTCTGTTTGATTTATATGACATTGCTGCAACAATTTCATCATCATCAAAAATTACCATTTTCAAGTCAGGGAAAACTTTACCAACTCTGTTTGGGTATCCATCGATGTTAGCATGTGTATCCCAAAGATAGTAATATCTAATACCAGGGTTGTTGAATTCCGCATCTTTTTTAGATTTGATATAATAAACTTGAAATAAGTCAATTGAAGTAAACCCACTTGGATCAGTAAAAAATTCTTCTCCAATTGTGCCATTTGAATTTTTATGCCACATCAACCAAGGAATACTTATTTTAAAGTTTCTTGCTTGTCCTGTTCCACCCGGATTTGATGAATCATATTCTTGTTGAGCGAACTTTTCACCATAAAAATTATCAATAGCTTGGTTTGTATAGTGTAATATTGCAACTGCCTTTGAATCTGATGGATTTAACGTTATTTTTTGTCCAAGAGAGTTCACAAAATAAACACCTCCAGTATCCACTTGTCCTGTATCACTATTGTAACCAAAATATTCTTTAGAACCCGTATATCCTGTAGATTTGAACGAATTGTAATCCAAATTTTGACTGACAAATAAACCAGCTGGCGATTCAGTCCATGGAATGTTCATATTCCATATTTTAACGTCAGCTTGTGATACGTCACAATTTGTTTCGAAATTAATTACATTTGTAGCCCAATAAGGTGCAGGTGTCACGGAATCATAAAGAGCAGTCATTCCAGATGGGTAGAAAATGGCAATAGAATTTCCTGTGTAACCCATATTCAAAAAGTCAGGTAATTGTCTATCAACTTCAACTGTAACTGTGTTTGCCGAATAGGTATCACCAGTTATTCCAACAACAACATAAGTAAATAATGGTGCGTTTCCACTTAATGGTGTGACAGAATTATTTGTAAATAAATTTAATATCATACCAGGAGTTACTGTTCCTGAAACGGTAACATCTAAAGTGTTAGCAGACAATACTAAAGTAGTCCCTGAATTTAAAGTTGTGTTATCAACAATAAAATTAGGTGTAATTGTATATGCCGATGATGTGTACGCACTGTAAGTCAAACCATTACCACTAAAAAATCCTCTTGGTGCTGCAGTATTATAGATGTTATCAACAAATGATGAATCAAAAGGTATACCGTAAGTACTTCCTGATGTAGAGTCTACGTAAAGTGGATACTTTACTTGTAAACGATTACTTTCAGGTGCCGGTGTTGTGTTTTGTGCGTTATATTGTGGCATCAAAACATTTAGATTGGTTGGTTTCAATCCTGTAATACAATCATAACACACTTCACTATCACCTACTTGAAAATAAGAAATCTTAAAGTTTCCTTGCGATATTTTTTTCCTAGCAGCGTCTGTTAGAATTGTATTTATTAAACCACTTGTTGTTTTGATTATGTATGACATATTTTATAAATACTTTTTATCTTATTTTATCCACTCACATTTACATTACTTCCAACTATTCCAGGTGTTCCCGTTTTAGAAACACCGAAAGACACGGGTTGAACGGTTGTGTTCACCAATTCACACGGTGCTTGGTTTACCAATTGTATATTTGTTATTGAAACACTATCATTAATATTACCGAATACTGCACATGGTGTTCCACCATTTATAACAGTTACACTTTGTGTGACGTTACCAAAAACACTATCCGTTCCAAATGTACCTGTTATCCTTGCGTTATATTGTCTTATGGTTGTAGTTGTTACGTGTTGTGTGTAATTATTTAATGTGGTACATGCAACAGTTGTTGCTGAAGTAGAAGTGGTTGTTGGTGTTGTACTTGTTAAGTATTGTCCACCACCTGTAGTTCCTGTTGATTGGGTATAAGATAATACAGGTGAACCATTGTTGGTTGTTCCATAAATTGATGTTGATACGTGTGTTATATCAAAATTGATCTGTTTACCTATTGGAAGTGCTGGTGATACTGTAACTTGGTAAGTCCAATTTCTAGTTTGGTTTGTTGTCGAGTTGTTACCAAGATTTACTTGTTGCACAACTAAATTCAACGTATATAATGTTGGGCTAACTAAAGAATTCAAATTAACTTGACTTATAGTGATATTTCCAAAAACGTCTTGAACATATACTGTATAACCACCTTCTGACAAACCATTGAATATATTTGATATTTGATAAAAATTTTGATCATTCACTAATGAATATGTATATGGTGGTGTACCGCCAATAACCGATGTTACATTTATATAACCATCGGTTGCACCTTCACAACTTGGTGGTGTACTACTGATATTTGCAACAATTACTGCTTGACAATCCCCTTGTGTTACGGCAACCGCAGTATTACCTGCCAATAACTGTGGTAACCCTACTACAGTCCAAGCTCCGATTGGTGGACTTTGTATTGATTGAAGTTGTGGGATACCTCCACCCGTCCATCCAGAAACTTTCCATTTAGATTGTGTGTTATCAAAATAAATAACTTCATTCGATGTGTTGGATGTCCATGACGGATATCCATTGATTGTACCTCCTGAATAATATTGTGTTTGTGTTACAACATTAAAAGATGTTAGTGTCAAACACAATCCAGAAGTATTAAAAATCACAGGTACTGTTGGTAAACATTCAGGACAAGTATCAAAAGGTCCCGAAACCGTTGTTGCTGTAAAATTACTATATGTTTCAGCACTATATAAAAGTAAACCTTCACTAATCCAACATCCAAGTTGTGAACTTAAAGAATAAACTTTATCAACTTGGTATTGATTATTAATATTTGCTAAAAAATAAATTTGATTGTTTGAATCCAAACAATTTGTGAATTTTTCTAAATAAAAAGTATCAAATCCAACATTACAAGTAGTTGTTGCTGTAAAATCCCCATAGTAATCAATTACCGTGGCAGTGTAATTTCCTGATTGTAAGTTTGTTAAATTTTGTGAATGAGCACCATTACTCCAATTTATTGTATACGGTGGTGTACCTCCTGTAATATACAATGTTATCGCACCATCATTTGTAAATGGAGTATACGCATTTGTTGAACTACAAATCAAACCCATTGGGAAGATGGTTAAAATATCACAAGTATTTCCAGTATATCCTGCCATATTATCCGAATGTTCTTATTGTATACCAAATTTTAAGTAGTATTTCACCATCACCTGTAGTTGGATCCGCGACTTCTGTGAAGAAATACAAAGGATTGTTTGGTTGCATTTTTGCGGGTTGTAAGGTTTCAATACTTTGCACGATATTTACGGTATCTGTAACAAAATTTGCCAAATCACCCAAAGCATAAACACTATTTACTCCGTCTGAAATAACACTTTCAGCACCCGAAACGTATCCTGTTGTATTATACGTATATTCCATAATAAATTTAGCATCATAGTAACTATTAGCACCAGGATTAGGTAATATTTCAAAAGGAACTGAATTAGAAGTTAATATATCTGAAGATGTAATTGTTACGGCACTATAATATTGATACCCGCCAATCGCATTTGCTACTTGTCCTAAATCGGCTCTATACGATGAACCCGCACTATTTTGTGTAACATCATTAGTATTCACAATGTGAATTAAACTACTTTGGGTTACTGCAGTTGCTGTTGTTTTATCTGTTAATCTTGCCATTTAATTAATATATATAATGTTTATTGAAATTCATAAGTTGTGCCGTCCATGAAAATAAATGGATCACCATCTTGGAATTGTTTATAAGTCGAATAAGCATCACACACTTCACATCCTAAACTGTCAATAAATTTGATGGAATATGAAAGTGCTGTTTCATAAATTGTTGGTAGTTGAAATGTGAACGGAATTTCACCAACATTATCAATTGTGTCTATGTATTGACAAATATTTGTAGCCCCCGTGGTACAATCATTACAAACCCAAACATTTATTGGGAACTGTCCTGTTGCTGTGTTTACTGTAACAAATGTCGCCATATTAACAATTACCGTTTACTATACAAAATTCTGTTATCATACCATTACTATCAACACTGTATATTTTACCACCGTACTTAATGTATGATAATATTACAGGTATGGTAAGTGCAGTATCTTCATAAATATAATCCCCTGTCTGTAAAGATAAAGTACTATAAGACCTATAGAAAGTCACATTTGTACCACCATTTGTCAATTCACAAACAGGACACGATACTCCGAATTCACCTTTACCGTTATATGTATTGAATAATGGTGTAGGTGTTGGTGTTGGTGTCAAACACTCTAAACAAGTCGTGTAAGTTGTTGCAGTAACACCCGTAAATGAATTTATAGTCGACCAAATAAACCCAGATGGTGGAGTATAATTCACAAAATAACCAATATAAGTGAAACAATTTCCTGAACTATTTTTTACAACGTTACCAACAGAAATGTTAGTAGGTGGAATCAAACTTTGAATTATCATCGAATTTGATGTACAAGATGTAAACACGAATGATGTGTTCGCACTATATGTTGGTGTCGGTGTAGGTGTCGGTGTAGGTGTCGGTGTTGGTGTTGGGCTTGGTGTAGGTGTTGGAGTTGGTGTTGGCGCGATACATGAACTACAATCCCCACTGTATGTAAGTGATATAAATGTTAACAAATCGGATGGACTTCCCAAAACATCACCCACATATGTTACACACTTGAATTCTCCATTTATAGCGCCCAAGAACGTAGTGCCTGTGGTTATTGCCGATAATTGGAAAATTAAAGGATCGGCAACTAAATATGTTTCACCATTATCACAATCCTGTAATTGTTTTATTGAAACACAATTAAAATAACCTTCGTCAATAACAAAAGTCACACTTTGTCCAGTTATTGGATAAGGATAAACCGTAGGCGTTGGTGTAGGTGTTGGTGTTGGTGTTGGTGTAGGTGTTGTAGCACTAAAAGATATTGACACAGAAAATCCTGAACATAAATTAGGTGTTGGACTTGGTGTGGGAGTCGGTGTAGGTGTTGGTGTCGGTGTTGGTGTTGGAGTTGGTGTTGGTATATCACAAGCAACTAAAACATCAAAATCAAATGCACCACACGGATCGAATGGTGTTGGTACAGGTGGACAAATTCCTGTATTATAAACTGAAGTATCTAAATCAGGGCAAGTTGATAATGTTGGGTTCGACCCATAAAAAATACAAGTTCCGGTTAGTGAATCAGAAAGACACCAATTTGTACCATTGAACCCAATATACCCAGGTTGTGTTGCACCTGTCCAATAAGGGTAAGAATTATAACTTCCAGCAACAACATAATTACCGCTATACGCACTATATGTTGAAACCGAAATGTTAATGCAAACATCATTACTACAACAAACACCTGTCAAACACAAAGAATCGGTACATCCTGTTTGTGTTGTATAAACACCATCTAAATTTGTAAATGATACAGATGTAAAACCTGATGTGAATGCCGATACTATAGTATAACAACCATCGGGAACTATTGGGTCACCTGAAAAATGATATGTTTGTCCTGTAGTCGCGGTTCCACCAGTTGCAATCCAAGCTGCTTCATCAGTGAAATACTGATAACCCTCGTAACAACAACCTTCAAATAATAAATTTGGCACTCTTTTTTATATATAAATAATTGAAAATCTGATTTGCATAAATTTTTTTAAAAATCTATTTCAATATCTTCAGGTTTATAACAATAATAATGTTTATACGCATGAATAAAAGCAACATTAGGTTGTTCTTCCATAGGAACCGACCAACCACTTTTATCCCACCAATTACCTATATTTTTACTATCGTATTGTGCCCAATCTTCCCATACCCCACTAGTAAATCCAAAATACTGAAATAAAAACGAAAGCGTTGCATCACACCACTCAATCGGTCTGGTATCCAATTTATAGATATAATCCCACGGAACTTTGTCGATATTTTCAAATATGTAGATAAATTTTTCTCTATTAAAAATAGCACCACCACAGGCACCGTAACTTTGTAAAGAACCATTTTCACTCCAATGATGTCTTGACTCATCGTAAACATCAAATCTATTTTTTAAATATGAATATAATTCATTTGTATATAATGGACCATTGGCTCCTGAAATATCAAATTTTGGTGGTTTGGTTATTTCAAACCTACACCAAACGTCGTCTTCGTAGTGTACCACCCATTCAACATCTTTTAGTGTTGTCAAACAAGCATCATAGATTCTTCGTAGCCAATCAATTTGCCCACCTTCTTTAACAAAAACCCTTCCAGATGTAGGGTGGTTTGTCCCTTGTTGTTCAATCCATTTATAATCACAATTAAATTTTTTTGCTACCTGTTCCAATATTTTAGAACCGTCTTCATATAAAGCAACAGGTATATTAGGATATACTTTTCTTAATTGTTCCAATGCTTTATAACACGCAACTAACTTGTGTCCTGACTGATAAAATGCTCCTATTTTCATAAATTTGTATCTACCCTATTAATCCAATTCCCATCGATATCGTTTACCCAATAAATCCATTTGTGTGGTTTGGAAAAACTTTTAATTGTTATGTCTAATTTATTTTGATATTCTAATAAATCTTGTCTGTATAAAACATCACCTTTTTCATTTTCTATACCAATATATATGAATTTAAAATTTTCAGTTTTGGGTATTTCTAAAGTATAGGTATATGTTTTTTCTTCTTCCAAATACCATTCTGTAGTATCATTAATTGGTGGATTTGTACCTTTTAACGTTTCGGGGTGAAGTTTTTTAAGTCTAAAATTTATACCAGCATAATCTTCGTATTCTTTATGTGTCCTTTCATTTCCTAACCCATAAATTCCAAGATCAATATTATTATCTTCTTCTTGCAACATATGTCTCAATCTTCTTTTGGATTCATTATCCATTTCCCACCATTGTTTTTCAACAACACCTTTATTTTTATTTTCCTCATTGAAATCCGACCAGTGTTTTGTTCTACCTTCCCTTGTGTATTCGTGCCAAATAATTGTCTTATATGGGTGAAATAAATCATAACCTAATGTAAATGAACGAATCGATAGACTAATTTCATCACCAGCAAAATATATGTTTGGATCATATTTATATTCTTCACAGTGTTTACCAATTGTGAAAAAAAAGTGTCCACTGACAAATCTTGCAGGTATTGGTTTTTCCAATGTTTCCCAGTTTGGGATTGCGTGAGGTCTAAAAAGTATAGTACCACCTGGTGTGAAATTAGATGCCACCATTTTATAAGGTTCAAAATTTAATAACTTGTCGTCTGATGGTTGATACATTCCAGCATATGTTGAAATTATTGGTTTTTTCGAACCTGTCATGTTCATCATTTCGATTAATTCTTCATCCCAATTTTTCAAAAACCTATGATGTGAATCTAATTGTAGAGTATATTCTTCCCCTTTCCAAAGTTTTTGTATTTCACTTCGAGCCCAACACAGCCCTTTACTTTCACTCCAATGATAATCTAATATTCTAAATCTATAATCATTTAAAAATTCTTCCAAAGTTTCTGTTTCGTCACGTTGCCAACAGATACCAAAAGTTAAATTTTCAGGGTATTTTGCCTTATTGATACAATCCCTAATAGTTGGTAAAAGTTCAGGATCACGATAAGATGCAATTTGTACAAATATTTTCATATTAGAATGTTATGAAAATAGAAAAATTAATAAATGTTAGATTGTATAAAGAAATATATAATTTTATATTCCGTATCTATCCCTATCAGCATTGAAGTTTGATAGTACTTGATCAGCGGAAAGAGCCGCATGGTAAACCCTTATAATACCCATTTTACCTTCAAATAGTTCACCAGAACTACAAAATCTACCAAAATGTAATACACAAGCTATACTCGTTGGGTTTAATATGTCGGGTAAAAATGGTTGTGAATTTGATGCCTGCAGCACTCCATTTACATAAGCAAAAAGACCCGACTGACTAAAAACCGCAACAACATGAACCCATTCATTTGGGTTTATCAAATTGGATGCGGTTTGAATGTTATTAATACTAGCACCACTAGAAGAATATAACCAAAATCTTTGATCAGACGTAAATCTACATCTATATCCTAAATTTGTACCTTTACCTATTATGTTAGGTTGACTAGTAAACGATGTTGGTTTTACAAACGCCTCTAATGTTACTTCATCAGTAAATAAATAGGAGTCAGTTTCAGCACTATTAGTAATACCTACACTACCATATGTAAAAACACGAATACTATCATCTACACCATCAAAAATTATACTACCACCACCGTCACTCGGATCGAAGTTATTATTTGTATCAAAATTTTGAAAAACGGCTTTTGCAGCAAAACTAGACAAATCATAATATGTTGTACCACTTGGTTGATATGAACTCGTGTTTGCAGGATCCATAAAACATACCAATCCTTCTTTTACTATTTCTTTTGCTCCTACTTTTATCATTTTCTTAAATATTACCTAATTCTTGGGGTTTCGGAGTTATCAGTCCATTCATCACTAACCATAATCGTAACAATATCTTTGTGGGTATATGGTCCGTCTTTATATATCAATGATTCAACTGAACTTGGTGTGTCCCCGTCCCATTTAATTACAGTTTTTGTACCATCTAACGATAGTCTTAATTCGTCTTTGTAAGTTTGAAATATTTGACTAAAATCTACACTATCGATTTCACTATAGTTTATAATCATATATCTTCTGTTTTCAAAAATGTCCATAATTCAAAATTAAATACTTCTTATTATTGTTTTGACTTCCCACCCCAAAGTGGTTGCCGATGTTTGTAATATACAGTTTGTTGAATTTGCAGACAAACTCAAAGTAATTGCCGATGTAACTCCAATACTACTTGTTGTTGATTCTACATAGTTTACTGTATTTGCACTAAAAATTGCCATAATTTGTCCCGCCCTGGCACTTGGTGTTATTGCATTTACAACAGTATAGTCAAACCACGCCCCCGTATTTCCACTAATATCAATAGAAAAGACATCAGTTAAACCTGTTGTTGGTAAAAATTTCACTGTAGTATATGATGCTGGTGAAGAAAATGAACCCAACTTCATTTTATTATTATCATAAACTTCCATAATAGGGATTCCTGAAATGTTGTTTACTGAAAACAAATTTCCCGTCAAACTATCTTTTACTGAAAATAAGTCACCACTACTTCCTGAAACACTCATAATAGGTTCACTAGTACTATTTCCAGAAGCAACTACTTTCAGAGGATTTTTACCCGGACTATTTGTAAGTACTGTAACACCACTTACAGTGAAAGTTGTTGTACATGGTTTTATTCTACCCACAAAAAGTTCAGTTATACAATTTGCCGATGAACTACCAGGTAAATTTTGATATGTTGTTGCACTTATTGTAGTTGCGGTAACTCCCGTTAAATTTATGGTATTATTCAAATTAATAACAGTAGTAGAACCACTTATAATTGTATTAATATTTGTACCACCAGTTGATGCCAACGTAAATCCTGTTACATTGAATGTTCCTCCAGTATTATTTGTGAATGTTGCAGTTCCTGCAGAATATGTTCCACCTGTTACGAATGTGTCACCACTTGAACCAAATATGGATGTTAAATTTGTTAATTCTACTTTATATGACGAACCGTCTGGGTTTTGTGAAATGTCATTAGGATCTACAATATGAATTAACGCATTAGGTGTAATTGCACTTGATGGTGCAAAAGTTCTATCGGTTAAATATTGATAAGTTATTGGCATTTTATTTTATAAATAGTATCAAAATAGTTTATTGAAACACAAAATAAGTATCATCCATAAATGCAAAACCAAAATCGTCTTGGAAAATTTTTCCACCACAAACAACCGTTTCTGTTAACGTGCAACCAAAAACATCAATCAACTTGACATAGACAATATTTTCATAAGGAAAAAATAAATCACTATCAATAGTTACAGTTGGTGGTATCGCTGTACTCCCTGATACCAAAAAACACCCTGTATTTGTTGGATCACAAATGTAGACATCATAAGGCGACGTTCCACTTGTTACTCCTGTGATTTGAATTATCATATAATATAAATATGATAAAATTTAGAATAAAATTCCGTCACCGTCTTCTGTTGTAAGAACAAAACCATCTTCAGTTGTAAGTAAAAATGTTTCAGGTCCTGCACAAACTATTACTTGAAATAATAAACAACTATTACCGTCTATTGCTTGAACAATTAATGTCGTTGCAGGTTGATAGAATGCGGGTAATATATAAACACCTGTAGTATTACCTAGAAAAGAACAATTATTACCATTTTCATCACAAATGAAATAACTGACAGGTGCTGACCCACCACTCATAGAAGTTATGTCTATAGAATATGGCATCTTAACAAGTTTGTATGTCTAATATTTCACCATTACTTCTTAATTGTACGAGGTAAATTGTACTTGATATAGGACAGGTATCTGTTAGATATATCCATCCCCAACCACCACCAAATGGTCCATAATTTACCGCAACATTTCCAGAATCATTAGTCAGTAATGGATCATCATATAAAATATCACCAACATTTAAACTCACTGAACTTGTATAAAAATTCACATTACAATCATCAGGGAATGTTAAACAATGATTTGTTGCGTTTGCAGTACTAAACACAACAGAATTAGAATACCACGTTGTTGATGTATAAGTAGGCGTTGGCGAAGGTGTTGGTGTAGGTGTTGGCGTAGGTGTAGGTGTTGGCGTAGGTGTTGGCGTAGGTGTAGGTGTCGGTGTAGGTGCAATTTCAGCACAACTAATGTCATAATCTACAACCAATTCTAATGTAAAATCAGTTTCACCTAATGGATCAATTCCTCCCTGACAATTTGACTCTATATATAAAGTATTATTTAATAAATTAACTTCGTACTGTCCTATTTCAGGAATACTACCTAATATTGTTTCTATTGCACTTTGCCATGATGCGTCATTCCAAAAAACTATTGTTTGTGTAAACGCACTTCCGTTCAATGTAATTTGACAAGTCACGGACGCTGAATTTAAAATACAATTAGTGTACCCTGTCGTTAAATCCAAGAAACCTTCACTTACCATTTCCGGTATTCCTCTTTTAGTTCCACTTGTTGTGATAAAATCTCTTTCACATATAAGATATGTTGTCGACCCACTATAACTATTGAAACCACATACTATTGTAAAATTATGAAAGTTTGTACATCCACTAGCATCTGTAACCGAAACAGTGTAAGTACCACCACTTAAATTTGTAACAGTAGAACCTGTTTGAGCGGATAATACTCCTTGCCAACTATAAGTAAAAGGCGGCACCCCATCATATATGACGACTTGAGCAATACCATCTTGTCCTGAAACACAGTTTGTTGTAATCACGTTACTGACAAAATTTGAACCAGCACCTACTGTGACAGGAATTGATACGGTACAGTTATTACCATCAACTACTTGGACTGTATAATTTCCAGGTAGAATAGATGTGAAGGTAAAAGATGAAAAAGGATAATCGATTATAGATTGAGTATTTTGATTGTCAATAAGGTAATAATCAAGAGGTGACGTGTACCCTGTTCCGACTTCTATAATAACCGATCCAGAAGCACTTCCACATGAACTATCAATTGTCGTTGCTGTAACTTGGAAATTCTGTTGATTTTGAATAGTTATTGGTTGTATAAATTCACATCCACTTGATTGCCCTGAAATGGACAATAAATAATTTCCCGAATTTAAATTACTAAATGTAGTGTTTAAATTTGAAGAAAATTGCGTTGATATCGAATTGTTTGTAAGCGCTGTTAATTGAAATAAGAATGGAGGTATTCCAGTTAAAACAATATTCACTTCACCGTCATTACCATTACACGTTGTATTTGTAATGTTTGTACTTATAATGTCAAAACCATTTACGGTTGTCAAAGAAGCGTTTACTAATAAAGGACAAAGATTTGCATCTTTAACCAAAATGTTATAGGGACCTGTAGGTAAATTTGGTACGGTAAATGTATCACTTAAGGTAAAAGTTTGATATCCTGTATTAGCGGATATCGTATAAGGAGCGGTTCCTCCTGTAAGTTGAACAGTAATCGAACCATTTGAATCAAAACAAGACGGGTTAACTGAAGTAATTAAACCTACACCTAAAGGATTAGCAACACCAACCGTTTCAGACGCAACAGTTTCGCAACCATAAAAATCAGTGACAGTAACTGTGTAAGTTCCGACAGTAAGTCCAGTAATAATTTGTGTTGTTTCACCATTAGACCATAAAAAACTATAAGGTCCATTACCTGTCAATCCAGTAACCGCAAGTTTTCCTGAATTAGGTACACAGTTAGATGTATTAACTTTCCATATACCAAATGTAGTTCCACTACTTGGGTTTATAACAACATTATCCGTCACGGCACTTACCATACCATAATCAAAAACAGTTGCATAATATATTCCTTCATCTAATGATGTAACATTATAAGGAACCGTGTTTGTTAAAAATGTCGAAAATATTGCATTATTTTTATAAAGAACTATATTATATGGTGCGGCAGTAGAAGTTACATCTATAGAAAAACTACCATTTTGGCTACCACAAGTTGTTCCATCTGTATTATTTATTGTCGCAACAAAACAATCAGAAATTTCTACATTAAATAAAATTTCATTATTTTGTATACCTAATGAGTCATTTAATCTAAAGACATAAGTACCACCTGTTAAACCAGTAAAAGTGATATCTGATGAACTTGTTTGTGCTGATAAACTTCCAGGAGTAATATTATCAATAGTATACGGAGGTATACCACCAAAAGATTGAATAGTTACAGTCCCTGATGGGTTACCACAAACCCCAGTTACAGTAAACACATAACTTAAAGGTCCTTGATTACAGTTTTGCGTACAGGTTGAACCGCTATCAAGTAAAACCCCAATTGATGTTCCTGAAGTTGATGCACTTACACAAACATTTTCAAGTCCAGGTGAAACCCCCGCCTGAACCAAACCACAACAATCTACATAACTATAATAACCACCAAGTGTAAATCCCGAAATACAAGCCATTATGCACAAACAATATTAATGTCCAAACCTATTTTTAGATTTAGTAGTTTATCCGTGAAATCCGCATAACAAGAAGAATTACTAATTATTAGTGAACCACCACTAAAATAGTAATTCAATCCGTATTGATATAAATACTGTAGTTTATTGTCTATTGCATTTATAACATCAAAGTATGTCAATGGGTTACCGTTTATATTATCTATAGCATTCGGACCATATCCTGTATAAAAATATTCATTAATTAAAATATCTTCTTGATTAGTAACCAAATTCGTTAATGATACTATAACATACCAATTGGATTCCAAGTTATTGAAATTACAATTTGTTAGATTATTGGTAACTTGTAAAGTACTTTCTGTCAACACGTCTATTGGATCGAATAATGGTAATTCACAAGTAGTAGTTTGATCGATGCAATCATATGTGTATGGTTCACCATTATATGTACATGGAAAACATGGAACAACAAGAGGTGTGACGGTACACCCTCTTTGTCGTCTCCAAACATATTTTTGTCTGTGAAAAATAGAGTTATCCATTTTTTGTCCAGTATTCCACAAAGTGGTTGCCGGAACAAATTGTTCAACTAATCTAACCCAATAGTCACCCAAACTCAAAGTAAAATCAATCATTTTTTGATATGTGAATTCGTTGTTTGGAATATTCAACGACTGATCACTGTTGATGTATTTCCAAAATATTGACTGTAGTGTTGGGTATCCGCCTGTTTTACCATCGGATATATATTGTCTATTTCTTACATTAATGAAATTATTAAAGAAATTTTGAGCAAATTCAAAAAATGTTTTTTGATTCGGTTTAGGATCAATGTATGTCCAATCGATATTTCCTGGTGATGGATATGGTGAAGTAAACCCACTGTTTGGTATTGGATAACCATATGTGGAAGACATATTCCAAATGTCATACGTTATACCTTGTCCCATATTCAAATAAACTTCCATGTTTTTAACATTTATTGCAAGTCTATCATCTTCAATTATATAATTTGTAGCCGCTAAATCTTGAAGATTTTTTCGTAAACCAACTTGATTTGTTACCCAACTTTTCTTGTTATCAATTACTTTTGTAATGTTGAATCCTAAATCCATAAATGGAAAAGACCGATACCTATCTAAATATTCTTTTCCATAGGTAAATGGTGTAAGGACAGAATTTATGACAGGTATTTGTGAATTTAAATCAGATGTAGAATAACTTATTTCTTCAGGTGAACGGTGTTCAGGTGTCACTTCAAACCACCCTGACCCTTTTTGAAAGAAATAATCATCAGTGTAAACAGCTCTTTGAGGGAAACCAGTATCAGTATCTATTGGGTAGTCAGGTAAATCTGTATTTACATTGAAAATTTGCCCATTTGTTGTAAATGCAGTATATTGAACTCCCCATATTTTAAAAGTATTATTTGATAAAAGTGCAGGTGTTTCAACATATTTAGTACCACCCGATATTGTAATGTATTCTTCGAAAAATTCATCCGTTGAAATTTTCTGATCAGCAATGTAAATATATTCATTGAATTCAATTAATGCTTCAGGCGCACCTACCATCCTTAGAATGTATTCAATTGATTTTCTCGTTCCTTTAGATTTGAATAAAAAAGCAGAATTTAAAATTAAGTTTCTATAATACTGATAATTTAATTCTGCGGGTGTTTGTTCTTTAGATTGTCCAGGATAAATTACATCATTTGTTGTTGTAAAAATTGACTCCAATAACTTTTCATTAGTTATTGGTGAAATGTCGGTGTTCCATCCTAATGTTTTCGCTAAATTACTTAACAATTGTGATGGAATATCGTTTCCAACAATATAATTTACTGATGTAATATTACTTAAAGAATCAATAAACTTTTTTGTTTCATCAAAACTTCTACCATAAATTTGAAGGACTTTTTCCAATCTTTGATCGGGAGTATCAAATTCTTTCAAACTACCTGAAGTTAAAAACCTACTTATCAAATTGGTTTTAAACTGATCTAACCTTTCTGAAATATCTTGAAGTGTTGTTAAATAATTGTCAAAATTCGATGTGACAATATCCAAGTTCCAAACACCATCTAACTTCCATGTAACAATATTATTAATCATAATATAGTTCCCATTACTATCGTAGTCAGGATATTTGAATTTCGCACTATATTTAGGAAACCCATTCCTATTTAACAAATAATCTTCAACTTCATCAAACGCATCTTGAAATATTTTTTCAGTGTTCAAGTTATTTGGTTTCAATATTAACGTTTGGGTTGTGGTTGTTGATGAAAATGGTTTACCCTTAACAATAATAGGAATTGTTCCAGCAGTTAATGTTTGTGTTGGAACAAAATCTAAAATTTGATATTCTGTTGTTAAATCTGTAGTGTATAATGAATACCCTTCGTAGTTTTTTGTAAGGTTTCTAAAATCACTAATTTTAAAAGGTCTTGTGGATATATTTTGTGCAGCGTTTATACTGTAATCAATATCGAATGGATTTTTAAAAAACTGTACGTCAACTTCAAATGACGTTTCATCTGCTACCCCATCATAAACTATATTAAAAGCGGTGTAACCAGTATTTAAACTATAGTTTTGTTGATCGATTTGAATTGCTGCAGGAAAAAAATTAATTATTTTTGTTACCGATGCTGAAATTCTTTTTTGAAGTGAACCATATAAAGAAAAACTTGTTATTTGTGATAAATCAAAGTTAGGATAAACACTAAAATTTTTTTTTATTAATAACTTCGTTTCTTCTATTGTCCCTATGTTCAGGTTTTCTAAGTTGAACGGTTCTGAAAAAATTCCAGTCCCAAAACTTCGATTAACCTTGTCAAAAACTGCCGTAGTATACTGAAAGTTTCCTTGCGTCAACCCTCCACCAGCAACCACTTGAAATCCAACTAAATCATCAGAAAAAGTTCCTGAACCAACTGGTGCGGGTTTTGGACATATGAATTTATTTTGAGCCATTAACTAATAATATTTGTAAAGTTTTTACTAAAATCAATGTTAGCACCTCTATCTTGTCTAACTTCATAAAGTAGTTCATTAAAGTTATCCCTAACTTCAAATAAGTTGTATTGTTTGTATATATTTCCAGCAGTGTCGTATAATGTATAAATCCCATCATCAATACTTTTAGTTTGGTTACCATACAAAGCAATCGCCAATGTGTCTATATCATAATTAGCAATTTGAACCTCCATAGTCACTGGATTAAAAAATGTATTTGTAATTATAATATTTTGATTTGGTTGTCCAATAAATGGTGTCGCATTTGGTTTGTTTGTTGGTGATGAACTAGGCGAAAGTGTTAAAAATATTAAATCACTGTTTCCTTCAACATATCGGTATCTTATAGCCTTCTGTGACGTGTTAGTTTGATCCGAAATTACAGGTTCACAAAAGAATGCAGACGTTACGATTCTATAAAAATTAGGAATTTTTGTTCCATCTGAATTTAAGTACTCTATTCTAAAACCTACTAAACCTTGGTTGACAAATTTATTTCTGAACTGTTGTGGAACATCATTAACATCTATGATAATTCCTTTTACGTTTGGAAGTGCCGATAACACACCACAATCCGTAATCGATGTTCTGATTTCTGCGGGACGAATATACAAGGTATAAATTCCAACATTTGTGAATTCACTAGCAGGTAATCTTAAGTTGTATAAACCACCTAAGATTTCAACATTTGCATTACCTCCTGTATTTGAATTGTGAAAATATGGTGTTAAGATATTTGCTGCATTTAATTTTTTTAATACGAAATTTGTAGTTACATCCCTTGATGGTGTGTAATGCAAAATTATTTCAACGTCCTGTGGTGAAACATCTGCCGGTCTAACTATACCATAAGCTCCAAGTGCCATTATTGTTTTATTTTATAAATAGTTTATGTGGTTTTTTTAAGTTGTATTAATTCGGAAAAAACCATATCCATATCTTTCCATGTCTCCAATATTATCTACTTCACCCAATCTTAATAAAGATTCTAATGCAGAATATCTACCACGTTCAAGTAGAATGTCTGTTTGTATTTCAGGATCCATAACAAAATCCAATAGATATTCATTTTTGGTTAACCCAGAAACCACAATATCGTTAGACGTAAATCCTGAAGAGTTTAATAGAAAAAGTGTTTTCCCATTACTTAAATCATAATATAATATATTATCAATTGTATAGGCAGTATAAGAACTATTAATTTCAGTCACATACCCAATACTTCCATTACCTAATGTTTGTATGTATCCAACAGTATATGATTGAGGTCCGTACCTTCTTAATTGGTTTAAACTTGAAATGGTATATCCTGAAACTAAAAAAGGAACAGGTGTATAATAACTTGAAACTTGTTGGTTTATATTGTTATTAGAATCACCCGTGAATATATAATTGTAACTAATTGGTGTAGCTGACCAATTTCCACCTAACTGATTGAAAGTAACATTACCTAATTGATTATCTATTGTAACACCAGTAAAAGGTAGTGATACTGTTTTTTCAACTTGTGTGATTCCCCAAGAATTTGTTTGTGTTAGTGTTATTGTGTATGTTTGACTAACAGTATTATATGTGTGTTCTTGTAAGTTGTTTGTTATATCCAAAACCGAAGTTTCGTTTCCGTCACCCCAATTAATTTTATATGTCGAATTATTCAAAAAACTCGATGTATTATAAGATGATGAATTAAATATTTTAACGTTGTATGGGTTTATCGGATTACCTGAATATATAAAATTTGTCACTGTGTCTATCTGATCCAAAAAACCTTCAAATGGTGAATAATAACCGATGTCATTTATTTTTTGGGTAAGTAATACGGGAATAGTCAAACCCGTCAATAACGAAGTATTTCCCGTCCCACCACTTAAAATGTAGGACAATCCTTCATAAACACCAAAATTGTTATTTTTATATGTTTCTTGAACGATGTCTGAAGAAAGAACTTCAGGTGAAATTACAATATTTATTTTTTCAGGTGTCATTACGGATTTACATATTCATACCATCTTATGGGATTAAAAACAGTCCCCCTTCTATTTAATGTACCATTTGCAGTTTCAGTATACGCAGCATATTCATACGTATCATAATTTAAAATGTACTTGTAGTAAAAATTCAATTGTTTGTTAACATTAAAAACATTTGGACCAACAAATGTTGATTGCGGAACATTAATCATTCTTATAAACTGTCCCTTTTTAGCATTAAAAAACTTTGCACCTACATAAAATTCATTAGGTGGAAAATAGTTTTTATCTTTCAACCAATAAACATAAAAACCTTCTTTATCTGCCCCTTGTGAATCCAAAACAAATTTAGGTTTTTTTACTTCCACACTAATTTGATTAGAAACTGGTCCAACCAAACCAGGTTCTTTTAGTCCTTGTTGTGTTGGAATTATTACTGAAAGAAGTATTCTTTGTGTTTCTGATTCGTAAGTGTCATAAAAATCTAATTTGAAAAAACTTCCTTTAAAATTGTTTGCAAAATAATAAATTTCACTATCAGTGAAAGAAGCGTTTTGGTAATCTATTGCCCAATTATTGGTAGTTGATGCACTTACTTCTGATAAAAAATCATAAAAAAAGAATTCATAATTAATTGAAGTTCTTAGTTGTTGTATTGTGATTTGGTTGTTTTGTCCAATAGTAATGTTTGTGGTATAGTCTTGGTGTGCAAATCTTGTTATTTCAAAATCCTGTGGTGGATTTATTATTTCCCTTAAAACTTCACTTTCATATTCAGCAATTGCTTCACTTCTACCATCAAAATCAAAAGTTAATTCTAATGGAATATTAACAAATTCATCGTTTATTGTTACTATTTTTCTATAATTATTATTCACAATCGTCAGTTGTTGGATCTTCATACCCTGATGTTGTAGGTGCGTTCACATCTCTAATAACAGGGTAATTCAAAAAGTTTATAGTTTTGAAAGGGTAATGAGCGTCATTCGTAAACGGTATGTTTAACCCCAAATTTTCACTATCCACATATCCATAACTATAGAGATCTCTCCAAATAAATTGATTTGTCTTTTCTGAAAAATACGAATAAAATGGAACGTTAGCCACGTTTTCTGCGTTTTGTGATTCTACATAATCACTAAAAACCCTTATAGGAATACTATTATGTGGTTGATACACATAACCTGATGGATAATCGTTTGTTGAATTGTCAAAAAATACATTTGTATTTATTGAATATTTGTGGTATATTGGTGACAGAACATATTCTTTTTGTTCATAATCATTATACTCACAAAAATCACCTTTTATGACATCATCTTTCTTTAAAAATTTGTTATAATAAAAAGTATACCCCTGATTAATATAAGATGCCGTTGTAATATTATCTTTATTATTCAAAGAATTGTGATTCCACCAAGTATCTATACTATTTTTTTGAAAGTTAAATCCCCATCCAATATCTATTGCCTTATTTGTGTTTGGTGCAGGTTTATTGAACCAACCAGCATAACCCCTGTTTACTATTGTAAGAAATAGTTCAGTTATTGGTTTTCCATTGTTGTCAATTAAATTTGTTACATCAATGTCAGGATTTACCGTGAAAGCATATGACTGCGTACCTGTTTTAACTGAAACTCTTTGTACATTGTTTGGTGTTAATGCCGAATATTCTAACTTTCTTTTATTTGGAAATGGGTTATTTTCAAAACCCATTTTTGTAATAAAAGTTTCAGAATTTTCAGTTAAAACTTTATGTAATCTAACGTAGTATTTTGATTTTGTTTCTCCACTGTTATTAATATCTCTTATTCTTTTGAAATTTCCCGTTTTCCCGTCAAATACTTCTGTACTAACAAAAGATAAATCGAATAAAGAAAAAACAGTTTCATTTGACTTATAAGTACCATCACCAACACTATAAATTGAATAAATTCTTTTCCCATTAATAGGGTCACTTAATTCAATTGATTGTCCATTAGTTAAATTATGGTTTGTTGCACAATAAAAATAAACTAGTTTTTTACCATTTAAACTTCCTTTTTTCATGACAAAAGGAATCCCATCTGACACGTTAAAAACATTAGTTTGTGAATTAATGTTTTCATTTGTATATGACATTGTTTGTGCGGTAGTACTACTATACGCATATGTCGCATAAAACATCCAATTATAACTTGTGGCACTTTTAGGAATGTAATTTAGGTGATTAGTAATACCCCTTTCCCTTATCAATGTAAATTCGTCATATTGTGGAAAACCTCTCCATACATTTGTATTAATCGATTGTTCAGCGTCTATTAAAAATAAATTATTTTTAAATGGTGTATAAATAGACGTTCCTGATATAGTATTGTCAAAAATATTTACAATTTTTCCACTCAATCTGAATATATTGGATGCTTGTCTTTCTTCTTCAAAAATACTTTCAATATTCACTAAAGATGCTCTATCACCTTGTACTAAGTTGCGTCTATCACCCGATAGATTAATTGATATTTGTTCATCTACGTTAGCTGATCCGGCAAATCTTTTAGACCCCAAAACTATTCTTATGTCATCTTGTTTTCTCATATTTGTCCAACAACATATTTTTTAATATATCTATTTAGTGAACTTTTTCCTTTGAAAAGTCCAAAATAAAAATGATAAGGAGCACTAACAACAAAATCAGGGTTTGATTGTAATGTCGATGGATCGAAAGTAGGGATACCGTTATTATCATAGTTGTAAATGTACCCTGTATTTTGTCCATTTGTTGCTTGAAAATATTCTGTAGTAACAAATGACATTTCTTGATATTTTGTTTCATAGATACCACCTAAAGAAGTATACCAATTGTTATTCTGATCACCCAATATTGAAACATAACCCCCATTCAAATCATTTCTTAACCACTTATACATCGGAACATTTTGTGTTTTAGGATAACCGTTATATTGTAAAACATTACCAAAAGTTAAAATACCAGGAGTTAATTGTCTTCTTTTTTCTATGTCACTTTCATACAAAACCCCAATAACTGCGTTTCCATTTGTTGTTGATAAGTATACGTCGTTATCATCATAAAATTGATCATTAAATGGTAAAATCCCATATTCAGAATTTATACTGAACATTTGAGCAACATCACCGTCAATTCTTAAACCGCTCCTACTAAATAGTGCAAACACGGACGCATTTCCTTCCCCTAAATACAAATCAGAAGTACTTGTACTTAAAAGTCTCGATAAAAAGAAAAATAATAAAATTGTATCAGTTGGATTAAACGATGTTGAACTTAATGTCTCAACTAAATACCCATCCAATTGTGGGTTAAAACAAACTTCTTTCGCAAATTGATCTCTAGGACCTAAATCCATTATTGTCGTAGGAAAAAATATATTTCTATTGTTCAACCCAGGATATTCATTTGGATCATTACCGCCCGCATCTTCCCAAACACCTGTTAACCATGATTTTTTTCTAGGTATTTGTCCAACAAATCTAGATTCTGTATGACTATACGGTGTGGATCGATAAAAGAATGAATTTGATGTACCTGAAGCATAATAAACAGGACCTTGATATGGTGCATTTGCACTGTCTTTAGCCCCACAAAATTTATAAATTGGTTGATTATTTTGATCGAATATAACTCTTTTTTGGAACGCAAATGTATACAACCCACCATTAACCCAATTGTTTTGGAACGTGTGCGAAAATATTTCTCTACAGGCTGCAAATGAAAATATAAATCTAGCTTTCCATTCCGCTAAGTTGTTAGCATCTTTTTCTAATTCTTCATTAGACAAATATTCTTTAGATACAAAGTAATAACATCCACCAACAACAATTTGTTTTTCTAAGTTACCATCATAATTGTTAGTGCAAGGAGCGACAACACCAAATGTATCACCATTACCACTATAGCACGATAGTAGTGTCATACCTTCACAAGATAGACTGTTTATGACTAAATCACTTACAGTACTTCCTGAAGGTCTATCTTGAAAATCTTGCGATACACCAATATCTAATGGTATATACGGTGAAAAATTTATAGCAGTTGTAATTCCCCCTTTCAATACTTTGTACATTTGAAAGTTATCGTTAAAATACATTGCATATGATGAATTACCACTAACTTGGGTTTGTGTTGACGTAGGTAATCTATCACTTCTAAATACTAACCTTCCAGGGTTATTAATTTCACAATCATAATTATATGTCAAATTTAAATGATATGCTGGTGAATAAACTCTTGCAAAAATCTGCGATGAAACATTTACATTGAAAAGTTGTCCTGTTCGCGTACTTGACGCAACTAAAGTCGAACCTTCAATAGTTCCTATCGGAAGTGACGAAGCAGTAATTTCCGCATCACTTAAATTTAGTGGTGGGTCACCTACAAACCATGTTTGAGCTATTGTATTATATCCAGGAGACCAATCCCACTTTAAAGGAGAACTAACACCTGCAGGTGTTGTAAAATCCGATACATTATAACTATCACCATTGTATGAAACAAATCCAGATTCTGATTTATCTAAAGATGAATAATATTTTAAGGAATTATTTGTAAATGCAGTAAAATTTGTAAATATAGGAATATAATTAGTTTGATTTAAAATAGGTATAGATATTACGGGTGAACAAAATGGAAAATGAAACAATCTTGGATTTGAATTATTGATAACCAAATGACTTTCAGGTGTCAAAGCGTTATTTCTCCAAGTTCCATTTGTAACCCCAGGTACTTGCCATGTTTGTGTTGCCGGTAAGTTTCCAGTATTTGGTTGTACCGGTACATTCAAATAATAGTCACCTAAAATTTTAACACTATTTAATGGTTGCCCAAAGTAATCAGACAAATCATATTCAATTCTTTGTTTTTCTGTATATGGATCAACACCTCTAGTTAAAAATATAATTTCTTTATCGTCAAAATATCTTACAATATTTTTGGGAATCGCATTGAATGTTCTATCGACATTATACCAACCCCCCGGTTGATTGGTTGGGTTATAAGGACCTGTTGGGTAAGAAAAGGTACTAGTAATAGTAATATCATCATCCCCGTTGTCTAACATTCTTTTAATTCTTTCACCCACAACAGAATTATTAAAACTACCACAAGCAGTCACTTTATAAGGAGCGACTGAACTTCTTATTATGGTAGTTACCACTGTTCCCGCACCTGCAACATTCGGCCAGCTTTGTGATGTGTTAAAAGTTGTATCCCTTTGTCCTGTGTTAAGTAATCTTACTAATTGATATGCCGCATTTCCATATCCATTATTATTTACATAAATGTTGAATCCTCCTCCCACTAAAAGTTTTTCTACACCATTAGCATCTAAATAATTAAGTATTGTAAACACAGGCCCACCTTCAAAATCTTTGTAGATTCCATTTAATGTTACATTATTAAAGGATGCAATCCTAATACCTGTAGATGTTGTTTTAACAATTCTTCCAACATCGGCACCCTGATAACGTGTAAATTCTCCTCCCATGTATATATCCCCTGAACCATCAACGGCTTGTGTTATTGTTAACACTTGATCATTAATATTAAAAATAGGATTTGTATTTAATGGATTTACCGTACTAAATGTACTATCTAACGTTCCAGTAGTATTCAATCTAACAGCATATAATCTTGTTGCCGAATTAAATTCAGTGAACATACCTGCAACTAATATTTTATTATCTGTTTGTAATGATATGTCATAAACCCTATTGTTAAAACCATTACCTATGAGTAAAACATCATTAGCCCCAAGTGTTGTTAAACGTGCTAATTTTTTTGTTACACCACCATTATAGTTGTCGAAATCACCACCAACTAAAACTTTACCATCAAATGGTTGTATTTTTATTTTCCAAACCACATCATCGAATCCAGTGCCGGTGACAAAAGTCCCGTCAGGTGTTCCGTCGGTATTTAACCTAATAATTCTAATGTTAGATGCTCCATTATATGTTGTAAAATATCCACCAACAATCAATTTACCATCAGATTGTATATCTATTGCGGTTGTTATTAAATCAAATCCAGAACCACCAACATTAAAAGATGTGTCAATATCACCATTAGTTAATAATCTAACTATGTATCCGTTGATTGGTGTTCCACCATATGATGTAAACCCACCTACACAATATAGTCTACCTTGTGAATCGTATACCATATCCGCAACAGTATCATTAAATCCTAACCCAAAAGGTTGTTGATTTGTAGTTGCCAAACCTCTACCCCATCTAAATTTCATTCCATGTTCATATACAAAATTTTGTAACAAACCATATGATGAAAAATCTATCAACCCTTCAAACTGTGACATAGTGCCACCAGTAATCATCTGAAAATATTCAACACCCGCTTTGTAGTCGTAACTTTTTCCTTGTTGGGTAAGTTTTAAATATATTTGTGATGTTGACTGTGTTCCGTTTTGATTTAAATATGATACAGTCCTTGTAACTAAATTAGTTGAATTTGATGTAGAGTTTCCTGTAATAGAAACTGTTCCAAATTGATTTACAGTGTTTCCTGTTATATTTGGATCATAGATATCTTCTATTTTAGTAAACGATAGTAATGTTCCAGGACTACCAATGTTAGATATTGTTCCTTGATCACAAACTAAAATCAAAGGTTGATCTGTAAAAGGTATTGACGGTGTTTCAATATTTGTAACAGGATGTAAATTTTTCACAGTTGTTACCATTTGAGCAGTTGTGAAGTATGTGTCTCTAGAATTCATCATGTTTAATCTTTGAGACCAAGGGACTGTGAACGATAAAACACCGTTTGGGCTAAACTGCGTTGGGTAAGTTACCACAGGTGTTTTATATAGTTTGTATTTATCATTCGATTTATCCCCCACATACCCAGCGAATCCTTGTCCAATTGCTGCGTTCAATGTTTCATCTGTAAAATCATAATTACTATTCGATGAACCAGGATTTGGGTCATAAGAACGAATTAAATTCGCTAAATAATTTTCTTCATAGTTACTAAAAGTTCTTACACTATTACTATCAATTAGTGGACTAAAATTTCCATTGTCTTGATATATTTCTATAAGTTCGTCTGTTATGGTTAATACTTCACAAGAACAATTATCACAATCAGGGTAAGATATCATCGGTAATGAGTATCTTGCAAATGGGTTTTGCGGATTCATGTATTCTAATAACCAATTATCACAATTGAACCCTGTCCAATTAAAAGTATCTAACACGTCATTTATTTGATAACATAACCTAACAATATTGTCATTCCAAAAATCCGCTAGTTTATTCCACAACCTTACTACAATATCGTATAACCAAGCAAGTACGTGTAAAACAACTATAAAAACATAAATTAACGGATAAAATAACCCTAAAGTGAAGTACACAACAAAAAATATAATGTCAAATTTGAATTGAGCGTCGTTTGTTGGAAATCTATTTGTGGTTGCCGTACAAGCTCTTTCTGTGATTTCTTTAATACCAAGAATTCTAGATGGTAAATACCCCCATTTCCATCTATCTATGTGTCCTGATACTGTATATACCCTATTATAGTTAAACTCAAAAAACTTATCATCACAATCAACAGCTTCTTGTATTATTTGTAAACCTAAAGTAGTTCCAGTATCTCCATAATCGTTCCAATCTAAACTAAAGGCGTATGATTTTTTTTGTAAATCTTCGTTGTCAGGTTCGTTAATACTACTTGTCGACCAACCATATTCTTTTAGATTCGGAACTAAATAGTCCGCTCGTATCACATTAGAACCTTGTATATCCTCATTTTGATACTGTATTCTAAACCTATATTTTCCTTTTGTTGGTATCCCGATTGTCGGATCGTTAGAAAAAATTTGTTCACCAAATTCATTTGTTGTAATGTAATCTAAGTTCATGGGTACTTCAGCAAGCCACGTACCATTATCATCTATGATATTTCCACCGTCTTCAAATTTATATTCTTCCAATACAGGAAACCCTAATGTATCACTGTAAATTGTCTGTCTTATTGCTAATATTTTTCCTGATTGTGTAACCATGTCACAAAGAGCACCTGTATTAAGACTTGGTTTACAACTAACTTTTAACTCATCTTGATCTGAATTACTGAAAATGGAACCCATAAAAATAGCCTGTGGTGATATTTCAATTCCCGAATCTCTTAAATCAAAATCAACCCTTGTTATTCCTATTGTACAGTATTCATCATCACCCCAAAATGGATCAACTTCTACTTCTTTTGCAAGATTAATGATTTGAGGAAGCATGGCTAAATTTGAATTTGCCCTAAACTGCGAACCAGCAAATTGTCCTTCAACACCGAGTCCCATTCTTATTAAGTCGGAAGGTCTTTGTGAAAAACAACCAATGTTAGACAAATCTAAATCCATCACAACAGTTTGCATACCCAAAGGAACACCAACAATCATAAAGTCACCACTGTCATTTGTTCTTACAGTAAATCTATAATATTTTTCGTATATTTCTAATACTTCGGTTCTTGTTAGTAAATCATTTCTATCAGGAAATGTTCCTGTTGGTGTGTGCCCACCGTATTCTTGGATATATGGCAATAAATTGTATCTATAACCGTCTTCATTTTTGTCCGAAATTGTTTTATATGGGTAAAGTGTAGAAATTACAGGATCAACTTCATCTTCAGTTGATAATGGTACGAAAACAGAAATACTAACGTTTGGTACACCATACCCACCATTAGCAATGACTCTTCCTGCCACTACACCATAATCGGCACAAAATTTTGTATATAAATCTTCTTGTTTAAGTTTTAAAGATAAAATTTCTATCAAGTCAAAATCCTGATCGATTTTCAATCTTATATTTTTGTCTGCACCTGGATTTGCCTTAATTCTATAGCTTTTAAACATTTTTTTCTTTGTTGATAAATAGTTATTGACTCACTTTTAAAAAGTAATATCATATCAAACAAAATAAACAATCTTATGAAAAGTCTACCGTTGAAAGGTTTTTAACTCTAACCTTTATATCCCTATTTGGGAATCGAATTTGATATATTTGATCAGGTTCAGCAAATATTGTACTATCAATAAGTTCAATTTCTTTTGTCGTTACCGAAACGTATCTTTGTGATGTTTCAGATGATGAATACTGTCCACCAACTTTATTATATATTTTCAAATCTGTAAGAGCATTAACTCCAGAAATGTTTTGAACAAGTTGTCTAACTTCCGATACATTAACATTTTGTCCAAGTTCTCTAGTTGAAGGTAACATATAATTACTTACTGTATTGATGACTTGTGTTATTACGTCACCTTGAGCACCTGGGTTATCAAGAACAATATAAAACTCAAACTCCAAATCAATTACTTTTGCAACTTCAATTGAAATGTAGTCATTTATCATTCTATATTTAGAAAGATATGTTGCCAAATTTGTTTTCAAATTATTAGATACCGTTTGTGTTAATACCCCCGTACTATCATAAGACAGGATTTTAACTGAAATTTTGTTATTAGATTCTGATATTGCAACTTTAGCAGGTGCACCAAAATTACCAGGCATTGTATCAATCAACGACTTATAATCATTTATTGTAACTGCTCTTTTTTGTGCTGCAAAGTTATACGTCACCATATTTCTTACTTCTTCAACTGAAGGTTGATTTGCACCACCTATAGCAGCAGTAATGTTATTAACTTTCAATGATTGTATTACATTATTGTTAGTAATTTCTGAAGGTCCGTTCACCACAAAATCAGCAAGTGCAACTTGATTTATTGCTCCTACACCAATATTACTTGACAATCCACCACCTGTTCTATATTGAACAAAAAGTGTTGTATTTGGTTTTACTGTTAAACCAAGTCCAATATTATTTTGGAAGTTCTGTAACTTTAATGGTACTCCAGTCGTTGTAAATTGTCTTAATTGTTCATCAGGTGTTACAGTACCTCCACCAAATTGTACTTTTAAAAAACCTTCAGGTGTGTATTCAGTTATGAATCTGTTATCTGTTTTTATGTACCTACCAACTTTAACTCCCGCTTCATCCACAGGTTTTGTTGGATCTTCAATAAAAACGGTATCTTCAACCAATGCATCTACTTCATACCATCTGTTTGTTGATGTTGCAAATTCTGAAAAGGACGGTGTTGCTTGATATGTTGTACCTTCTTTTTGAATTATCGATGTTACACCCAAAACATTCTTATCAGGTAAAAAGAAATTATAAAATGGTATTACATCTTGTGGATTGATTACTTTTTTGAACACTTGTGTGGTTCCATTAACAACAACTTCTCTTTTTGTAATAATATAACTTCCTACAGAATTGTTGTTACTTGAAAATACTGGAACTTTTGTTCTGTTTATAAACCCTTCCCTATTAAATTGTGAAGAAAAATCAATATCATAAACAGTTTCAAATGTTGTTCCACCACCATTAAACTGTGCACCTGCCCTTAATATACCCAAATATCTCACATCTTCCGCATCCCCAAAAGCATCCACTGTAATTGAAATGTCAACAACAGCAACTGATGGACGAAACCCCGGAACTTTTAATCCGTAAGTTCTTGCAATGTTGAAAATTGATGATCTTTGTTGCGCATATTGTAATATTGTTTCTTGTAAACTTCTATCAATGTGAAAATTTAAATTATCACCAATCGCAGCATTTAAGTCCATCAAAACAGAAAAAACCGATGCATCGTTAAAGTTTTGAATTAAATCGGGATAATATTGTCTTGTATAGTCAATCAGATCATTTCTTAATCCTTCAAAGTCCCTTTCAGTATATGATATTTTTCTATTAGCCATTTTTTTATAAATTAATAATTATAAATTCCCTCGATCCGAATGGGTTGTTTTCATCTATATATTCTATTCGTACCTTTGCCGTATATTCTTCAGTATTCGCACCAGGGACACGATAAACAGGAATGTCAAATTGTTCAGGTTTCAAATCACCTTTTGACATTTCAGATTCAGTATATGGTTCTACAATTATATTTTGTATTGTCAAATTTGGTATAAACTGCTTTACAGAATCTTCTATTTCTGACTTTATTCCATCAAAAGTATCACCATCAAGTGGTTCAAAGATAAATTCATACAACCTAGTACCAAAATTAGGAAGATAGTATCTACTCCCCCTTCTTGTTAATAAAAGGTGTACCAAGTCTGTTCTTATTTCTTCATCAGTAGTTTCAGATAAAGAAAGGTATTTACCAACTTGACTTTGCCTGAATGGAAAGTTTATACCGTATGTAATACCGTTTGCCATATTCAATAAATATAATATCTTGGTATTTTATATAAATAAAAAAAATCACTACTTTCGTAGTGATTCTTTTAGGTTTGTGTTTCCTTTTTCATGTTTGGGTTCGTAGGGACAGTGTAGACATCCATTACCACAACAACTACCTCTTCTTTGATGATAATTTTCAGTCATAACCATTCTTCCTTGATTATCATAATAAAAATCTGTTGGTTGTAGTTTAGGTCTTACAAACTCTTTCACAAATAATTCTTGAACCCAATCTTTAGACGCTGACTGTAACATATTACCCGTTTTGTTTTCTGATATTATAAAAAGCCATCAAAACTTGATGTGTTAACGTTATATTATTTCCCCAACTTACTTTCATAATTATACGATTTCACACGCACCACCAGCACACGCAGCTTCACCTCGTAGGTCGGTGTTATCTTGTAACTCAATTACTTTTGTAAGATCAACATCTGACAATGTTTTAACCAATCTTTCAAAATCTTCTTTTGTACAATCTTCAAAAGGTGCCTGGGTATATGTGCCTCCGTTATAAGGTAGTACAGATAAACCATTATAGAAATCTCTGTTATTCCACATCCATTCACCTACCAAGTCCCACTCATCTTCTTTAATTGAAACCGTAGCGGATACGTTATGAGTGTTTTGTCCGTTTCTATGTCCTGGTTTAATCCATTCTTGTGATACTTTCTTAACACGTTCCAACATTTGAAATACAGATTCGTGTCTTACAATTGAACCTTCAGGCGCTTTTTGTGGGATAGTAATTACCGCAGTGTCGTGAGGACGGAAAAACTCATCTTCAATTAACTCAGGGTGATTAATCGCCAAGTATGAATATATTGATTCGTTTTTACCTACACGGATTCTTCTTAAATAGAAGTCATTATGCCAAGCGTGAATTCCTGATGATGTTCCCAATACCAAAGATGATGTTCCTGATGGTTTTACAGTTGTTGTTCTTGCCGATTTATTAATACCAATCAGTTTAGCAACTCTTTCATTTTCTTCTTTAACCATTTTTGCTGCTTTTTTCATGTCGTAACCTAATACAACACCAGAACCGATACCCGTCATTCCAACACCAATAAGTGCGTCTTTTTCTGTTGTTCTTTTCCAAATGTCTCTTAAGTAATGAAAATCAGTATATCCCGCTTGTAGTGTACCAATAAATGATGCAGCCTTAACTCTTGCATCAAAGTCTTCTTGTGATTCAATATCAGATGCGTTTACTTCACATAGATTACAGAATTGAAACGGACGAAGTGCGATTTCACAACAAGGATTTGTTCCCCAATCTTTATCATTAGAAAGATAAATTCCTGGTTCACCTGCTCCTGATAGTTCAATACGTTTCCATAAATCCATAAAGAACTCTTTTGTAATTTTGTGACGAAGAAGTACTGCCGAATTGTTTGCTCTACCTCTTTGAGCATTTTGTTCCCACCAATTACCTGATTTACAAGAAATCATTTCTTCATCATCCGCACTGAACAATGAAATAAGTGCCGCTCTTCTAATACCACCAGCAAGTACCGCATCGGCAATATGACATACGATGTCATGTGTTTCAATAGGTGTAAGTTTTTCACCATCTTTTTTATTATCCAAAACTTTTGTAATGTTGTGGATACAATCTTTTAATGGTTGAGGTCCAGGTGCTTTTCCACCTGAAGTAACTAGATTTGCACCTTTTTGACGAATGTCAGAAAAATCAAATACAGGTGTCGATGACTTATACCCTAAATAAGATTCCATTAATACTTTTATCGCATCTGCCCATCCTTCGATTGAATCACCAATAAGGTATCTTCTTGTTCTTTCAGGATTTGGTTTTTTGATGTCTGGTAATTTTTCTACGTGATGTTTTTGTACCGAATAACCAACACCTGTACCACCTAAAAGTAGAAACATTGTTTCAGAAAAAGAATCAACGTGATCGATTGGCATATATGCACAATTATAAACCCTATTTGGTGAAATTTCAATTGGTTTTCCACCAAATTGTAATGATCTCATTGATGGTAATACTTTCTTGTCGTATACCATTTCATATACCTCTTCAATTTCATTTTTGATGTGTGGGTATTTTCTTTGATGCATTTCTTTGTTACGTGTAACAAGTTCTTCCCAAGTCTCTCTCCGATTCAATTCCGGTTGAAACTTTGCGTATTTCATAAAGACAGTAATGTCACTTAATATTTTTTGAGAAATATCCATTTTATACTAATTTAATTAATTTTATTTTAAATTTCTTGCTGTTTTTGTCTTTTTTTCTCTAACAGTTCTTTAACTCTGTTACGATTTCTTTCTTCTTTTTGTTCTTCAAGACCCAAGAACGTTACACTTTGTTCAGTGTCAATTTCCAACATACCATTGTCAAACTTACAGTTTTCAAATATAATTCCATCTTTACCTATTCGGGATTTTGTAATTGCTATTGTTGCCAAATTCATTTCTTTTTGTTGTAACGATTTTGCCACTGTAATAATTACGTGTCCTACTTGTGCTTTTTTAATTGAACCCCCCATTTGATCGGTTGTAACAACATCTGATGATATTGAGTTTCTGTTCCCTTGTGTTGCAGTCCAACCAGCGATGTCTAATTCATGACACATTGCTTCGAATCCACGCATAACCGAACCTTCACTTTTCCATTCGTCACCTAAAACCTTGTCAGGAACAACACAATCAATGTAATCAAGAATAATCATATCAACCCTGTTTCCTTCTGCCATCATTTTCCTAACTTGATTTTTAATTTGATTCATAGTTACAGTGTCTGATGGTAATTTTTTCAAAATCAATTTGTTTTTTCTTGACGACTGAATTTGTTTTACTTTATTCATCACTTCTTCTCTGTTTTCAGATAAGTCGTCAGGATGAACTCCTGTCCAAAGGGTAAAGTGTTTTCTTTGGATAATTTTTGGGTTGTCTTCGAAAAATATTTGAAGTACATTATACCCTAAGTTAAAAGCGTGATTTGCAATTTTGGTTGTAAATGTTGATTTTCCTACACCTGTTGGTGCTAATATAACACCAATTTCACCTTTAGCCAACCCACCTTTTAATAGGTTATCTATACCAGCAACTCCGATTGGAATTGGATGTCTGAAATCATCATTTAATACCTCATCAAGGTTAAAGAATACATCACTTGTACCTTTATCTGTTTCACCAACTTGTAGAGCCCCTCTTACCATTTCTTCTAACTTATCATAACTTTCGAAATCACCTTTGTCGATGATCGATTGGGCTTTTGTCATTACTTTTTGAAGCTCTTGTTGTTTACAGAATTTTAAGGCTTTTTCTTGAACAAAAATTGAACCTTCGTCTGAAACGTTCTTAACCTGTTCCAACATATCTAAAATGCTCTTTTGAGCCATAGGTGAACTGATTTCAGACTTAGTTAATTGTTCAAGAGTATCAAATGTCGGTGTGTGTTCATACTTTGAATAGTATTCTTTAATCATTTGACAAATGATTTTGAAATACTGGTTATCAAAGTAATGGGAGTCAATAACTTCAATGATGGAATTAGAAAAATCTTTGTATAAAATAATGTTGTTTAATAATTGAATTTGAAAAGTATTTCCTAAATATCCGAAGTTTTTTTTGTCTGACATATTGATTGTTTTAAGTATGATTCAATAATAAATACCATTAAGCAAGTGAATAATTTAAATAATCATGAGTTAAATTTTTGTCTGATAAAATGTCAGTAATGTTCCTCAAAATGGTTTTTATGGATGGGCGTATATCCAGCGTATATCTTACCTTTGGTGGGTATATTTTAGCGTCTAAAATTCTATGACAAATTGTCTCATTTCCAACTTTTAAAATAATGTTAAACACTTCAGGACCTTCAGTGTTTGATGTTTCCAATACAGTTGCATCTTCTTCAATTTGAAAACGATTTTCCAACATATAAAACACACACTTGTTTCTAAGTTTTGTTTTAAGTTCGTTAGACAGATTCTTGATGTACTCATACAAGTCCACACTGTTTTTTGCTTTTGGGTTGTACCCTTTAACATTGAAGAATCTTTGAACGACGAAATTGTCATTGAGCGTAATTAAAAATTCTACTTTTGTTACATCATTTTGCTCTTTCATAATTTTAATTGTTTGTTTTGAATTTTGATTTTTCTTTTCTTGTTAGTTTTAAAAATGGTTTTAAGAAATAAACCCATTGTTCGTCTACCTTTGGTAAAAATTTGAATAATCCATCTTCCATCATCATTCGAATCAGATTTTTATATCCTCTTCCGTCTGGATCTAACGATTCAGTATAATACAACTCAACGAGTTCTTTTCCTTCATCATTAATTAATGGGTTAGACAAATCGACTATCTTTTCATTTATTTCAAAAAATTCATTTCCAAAAATACCTTCTTTTGTTTTACCTGTTAATAAATTTTTTAATACTGTATTATCTTTTTGTTCTTTTAGGATTTCTTCACCCTTTTGTAAAATTTCGGTAAAAGAAACTTCTTTTTCAAGGATCTCAGGAAATAATTTCAAAAAAGTTTTTTCACCAAGATAATATATTCCATCAATATTATCTGATTTATCACCTGATAATATTTTGAATGTTTTGATATTGTAATGTGGGATTTCAATATTGTGTAATTTTACAGTATCACCGTTCTTATAGTACTTTTTAGTGTTTGGCGAATATAATGTAACCTTTTCTGAAATAAGTTGTGTTAAATCCCTATCAGAACTAAAAATTGTTTTGTGTTCTTTTTCCGATATTTTACAATAATAAGCGATTAAATCATCGGCTTCTGAAGTTTGAAACTCAACTTGCCTAACAAACATTTCTTCTAAATATTGTTTTACACGTTGTCTTTGTTTGTCAAAAGACTCTTCTTTAATTTGGTTGTCTAACGGTTTCCTATTCAGTTTATATTTTGGATATATCTTTCTTCTTAAAGTTGTGCTTTCTTCACCATCCCAAAATACAATTATCTTATCAAAATTTGATTCTTCTAAAAATCTTCTAAGTGTGTTCAAAAAATGCCAAATAGCACCTACGTGTTCACCATTATGAAAATAATCTTTTACTCCGTGAAAACCTATTTTAAGTAAGTTGTTACCGTCAACTAATAACGTTTTTGTCATTTGACTATTTTAAATTGTTCTTACTCTACTTCTTCTTTTTCTGTTTTCAAATCAAAATCACCGTCAACTCCAATGATTTCTTTCCAATATTCAGCATAATCTTTTTTGTATTGTTCGATTGATGCCTTTTCTTCGGATGCTTCTTTACCCGGTAAAAATCCATGTGGTGTAACAATAATTTTACCATCTTCGAAACCAAGTCCGTTAATGTGGTTTTTCATTACAGATACTTTAGTCCTTGATGCAAACTTAACCGTTCTTTTGTCTTTTGTTGCTGTAATCTTTGTTGTCCCTGCACCTTTTTGATTGCCAAACAAGAAAACTAAAGATGAATTCAACCAAATCGCTTCACCACCTTTTGCTTTGATTTTCGGTTGTCCGAAAGGATTATCAGGTAATTCAACCCATGGTTGGTTAACAATTATTAATGTGTTTTCGTATTTGGAATCAGCCTTACGTGAACCCGAAATTCTTTGGTTTATACCCATTCCAATTTTGTCAGCCAAAACACTTGCATTGTGTTGTTTACCACCTTTTCCTTCATAAGTCATTTTACAAGGAACAGAGCCAACAGAATCCCACATAATACAAAGTGAATAATCTAAATCACCTTTTTCTTGTGCATCTAACAAACTATTAATGTAATCTGTAATTTGTTCAATATAATCAAAGTTATTATTAAAGATGTAAAAACCATCCCATTCTAATTCTCCTGTTTCAGTATCGACAACTTCTTCACATTCAAATCCCATAAGTTTTGCGTGTTCAAAACTCCATTTTTGTTCAGTGATGATAAATACAGGAAGTATTCCTTTCTTCTGTGCGTCAACAGCGGTTTTAACAAGTGCAGTAGTTTTTCCTGTATCAGAATGTCCCAAAAACATATTGATGTGTCCCATCGCAGGCCCTGGTAATCCAACAGCATCTAAAAATGGTTCACCCAAGTCAAAAAATCTTTGTGGTTTGTATTTTGCAGATGTGGAAAATTTCTTTTTTAATGAACTAAAATCATTTTTCTTTATTGCCATATTTTTTTATTTGAATGTAAAACAAACTTGGGCTTTTACACCCAAGTTTTAAAATTAATTTAGAATGGTAGTTCTTCTGAAGGTTCGTCATTTGCTTGTGGATCAACAACAGACACTTCTTCTTTTTTGTTTCCACCTAGTGAAATTTCTGCTTCTTCACCGTAAACATACTTTTTCAAATCTGAATTCCAAATTGGTGTTTCTCCGATTGCAACTGCTTCCAAATATTCTACAGGTTTTTTTGAATATACATCAGACCAAGAAAGCTCATCATTTACCCATCCATCCATGATGTCCTTGTCAGTGTGAATTGGTGCAGGATCATCATACATAATAGTTTGAACTACAGTGTATTCTTTACCCTGTGGTGTTTTTGCTTTTGTTAATTCGATGATGAGATCACGTCCGTTTTCAGGATCTGTGACATTTCCCTTTGCTTTCCAAATAGGAAGTATTTTATCAAGTACACCTTCTTGTTTATAATTGTGTTTGAATCTCCAAAACTTTACACCATCTTGTTCGTTATCTCTATCAATTACCTTAACAATGTAAAACAATCGTGAACGATATTGTGAAGCAAGTTCTTTGTCTTCTTTTTTACCTGTTGAAATAAGTTCGTTGTATACTTCCGTAAGTGGTGAACGTTCATTGTCATTTTTTTCAGGATCATAAAGTTTTACCCATTGTCCGTTAACTTGGATTTCGTGATACCAAACTTCTACAAATGGTGAAGAACCATCTTTTGTAGGTAGGATACGAATTCTTCTTTGTGCTGATTTTTCATTTTTTTGAAGTACTGCCGAAAAATATCTTTTCATTCTGTCTTCTTGTGAAATGTTTTGTCTTTGTGTACTCGGTGTTGAGTTTTTTTCGTACTGCGCAAGTACTGCATCGATTGAATTTGCCATAGATTTTTGTTTTTAATTTATACTCTTTTATCTATAACAATTATAAGTAATTTTTGTAAAATGTCAAATAAAAAAGGGGTGTCATAAACACCCCCATTTGTATCATTTATTAATATTAAATTTTTACATTCCTTCTTCAGTATCGTAAGAATTAAATGTTTTTTTAACTTCATTAGGTGAAAAATTTTCTATTTCATCTGAAGTTAAAATATATTCATTTTTTCCTGTTGCTTCTAAATCTTCTTTCTTATCATCAAAGAAATCTGTTAATTTTTGATTGTATGGGTAGGAATCAAGTGAACGTAACATAAGTTTTTCTTCAGGTGTTTTTTGACGGTACTTATCAAACTTAGTTTCCAAAGAATTAATCTTGTTCATAATCTGATCCATATGTTGTAATTTTTGCTCCAAGTCATCAAGTTTAGCAAAAATATTATCCATAAATTCATCTTGTTTGTCTTTGATTTCTTTTTGTGATGTAACAAGATCAGTAATATCGATTTCTTCGGTTTCTTCCTCACCTTCACCACCTTCTTTATCTACTTCTTCTACGTCAGGATCATTTTCAATGTCGATTGGTTCAGGAACTTCTTCTGCCGCTCCTGCATCTGCTGGTGGTGCTCCTGCATCTGCTGGCGGTGCTCCTGCATCTGCCGGTGGTGCTCCTGCGTCCATAGGTGGTGCACCTGCGTCTGCGGGTGGAGCATCTGCGGGTGGTTCTTGTTCACTCAAAACGTAACGATTAATTTCATTAAATCTTTTTAATTCTTCCAATATTTTGATGTCAATTTTCATTTTTTTAACCGTTTAATAAAGTTTTTATCCCAGTAGGTGTTTCAACTCTTAGGGTTCTATTTGTTTTAACGGTATTATCAAATCTTTCAATCAATCCGTCTTTCATTCTTACAGTATAACAATCACCCGTATCTAAGTCACACACTTGTTTGTAACCATTGTCCATTTCTTTTTCAGTGATTCTTGTGTCTTTTTTTAAATAATCGTCTAATAATAATTTTACGTTCATAACTTTTTTTTATATAAATATACGATTCAATCAAAAATTACGCAAACAAACTAAAACCAATTTTACATGAACCAATATAACCTTGGTAACTCGCATTCAAAATGGTGTCGTTGTTAATGTTGAATTCAACAAAATCTTTAACTTCTTGTGGTGTTCTAGGTGGTATTGGAGGCGATGCCGCAGGATCACCATATATGTAAGGTGTATCTATACTTGAAATAATTAGTTGGGCAATTGCCTTTTCGTACTTTTCTTGTTCTGTATTTCCAACATTTAAATCTTTTAATTGTGTCAAATAAGGTGACATAATAACATATTGATTATAAATAAAAGTGATTGGACCTTTAAAATCACTAAAGGCAAACAAAGGAATATTGGAATCTCTGATTTGTGTACAAATAACACTTCCACTGAAAATAGGATCGTCGGGATATAAATTTATTGGTGAAAATTCAAATAGGTTGTAATTTGGTGGTTGTAATATATTGTTTTCAAACCCATTAGATACTCTTGTCGCAGCTATTGCAAAAATTGTTGTCGCAATATATCTATCATAATTTGGTAACGCCAAGACTTCAAAGGCAAAATCACTGAATGTTATTGGTGTTCTACTAATACTAACAAAAGGGAGTGTTTGATAAACAGGATCAGTTATTAATGCACTACATTCTGATTCAGGACTTGTCGTTATACCAACACTTGTTGTATCATCTAAACCTGTTGTTACATCGGTAACAATAGTGTTCGGGTTTTTAGTATTTAATATATCAGCTTTATATTTTTCTAAATAATTTGTTTTAACATATGTTGCGATTACGTCAGGTTGCGGTAAAGCATACTTTGGCATTCTTGTACCTTCAAATGATGTATCAAAACCATCGGGACTAATCGAATGTGAAACTTTGGTAATTAAATAAGGTCCGTAAAATAATGGAACGTGTTTTAAATTGAAATACATCATAGGTTGTATCATTGCATTACCTAACGATCTAATGGTACAACTATAAGATTGTGTTTGATAAAAAGAATAAAGTGATGTTGTTTGTTGTGCAATTTTGTCACCGTTAACACCATTAGCCAACTGATCGTTTACCAAAAATGTCGCCGCAGTTTTTTTCTTATCATCCATACTAACTTGTATAGACTTAAACATATTTTGATTTCTAATACCAAAATCAACATTAAATCCAACAACTTTGTTTGACAAAGAAAAATTATATTGTCCTGCCGTTGACACCCTAATTGGGTTAGTTGATGGGTTTCTGAAATCGTAACTATCATCCCCATAAAAAACAAAGGCATTATCTTCTTGTGCTGGTTTATCAGATGGTTTACCAACATATACTATCAAAAACTTAGGTCTCGAATCTAAAAAGTTTACTTCTTCATATGTACCAAAAAGAGAATTTGGTACATCGATGTTTTTAGGCTCAGAACTTTTAAGTGGAGTATTGTTACCATAAAAATTAGTAAATGATGGTAGTGCAAAAAATAACGAATTTTTGTCTATTGATTGTATAAAACCAATCACATCTAAAATAGAAATATTATTATCACCTTTTAAAATATCAGAAACCGCCATTACATCAATTTGTAAACTATTACCAACATCAGTATTAGATGTGTCTTGAAATAAAAAGTCTTCAAATATTGTTCTTGTGGTTAAATCACTACCAGAAATCCATTTATCATTAAATGCTTGAAAAGTATTATAAGTACTTAATTTTGTAACAACACCTTCAACCTTACTTCTAGTTGCATCCAATTTATTTATAACGGTAGGTAGATTTGTATTCAAATAAGATGAAACTTCTAAAACCATTTCTGACATCAATTGGTTTTGTGAACTTAAAAACGAATTATATCCTTGATAAAATAGGTTACTACTCCAAGTACCCCCTGATTGTGTTGTTAAGTATTTTTCTTTTGCGTATATCTTTATGATTTGATAAAGTGATTCAACATTTTCTTTTGTAAATTTAATATTTAAATCAATAAAAAAGTCAGTAATTGTAGAACCAGTATCAGTATATGTAAAACCGTCTAAATTCACAAAACCAACGTACAATTCTAATGCCCTCCATGCCAATATGTTATTTGCTTGACTTAATAATAATGTGGTAGTTTGCCCTGATCCCGGTAATGAATTATAAACGTATGGTTCATATGGTGTAACAATTGCTGGTTGTAAATTGGAATCGTTCGAAAAATTATAAAATACTTTCCTGTTGAAGTTTCCTGGATTTCCAATTTTTAATATACAATCATATTTTAGAAACTTTTCAGCTTTAAGACTAAAATTTGTAATTTGTGATTGTGCTATACTTCTTGAATCTTGATCTTCCGAACCCGTAATAGTTACACTATCTTCTTTGACTTTAAAAATATTTAAAATTTGATCTCTTAATCTTCTCTGTTCAATATTTTGTATTTTGTTAGTATCCGTTGATGTTGGATTTAACTTTTCACCTTGTAAAATTAGTAGTTCAGATGCGGATGCATTTGGATTACAAAATCCTAAAAATGCTTTTTCAAAATCATCTAATATATCTTTTTTGAAAGTCGAAAAAAAGTATTGAATAGAGCTATTTGAATTATTGCTTGGACCAATTTTATATCTTGTTGGTTTTGTTTTATCTATATTATTTAAATCAAAATATCCAAAATTTGGTAACCCCCACATTGTTCTTACGGATCCATTGTAAACTGATGGGTTATTAGAAACCGGTATGGTTTCTTGTTTTATATCATTAAAACATTCATAAGCCGATTGGTTTACAGGAACACTACCTAATGATGGTATAGGTACATAAATTTTATTATTTTTATCAACAAGTGGATTTTTATCAAAAACAAAATATTGAAATGTCGAATTAATAATAGTTCCTTTACTTGGATTAGTACTGTCGGAACCCGGTAAATTAACAAATGTTGCAGACGTATTATTTCCAATTTTAAGTTTACCAGAATCATATGCCCTTGTAAATTCTTCTTCGGTATAATTTGTAAAAATGTCTTGTTTTGTAAAATACCAATGTAAATCATTAATCAATTTTGGATAGAATCCTAGATTATATTTATCGGTAAATTCAGTACCTGATGGATTAAAAATTGTTTCAAATGCTCTAAATTGTGTAGTACCTCCTGTGTAGTTTTTGATAATATATTCTTTTGACAAATTGTTACTTATAGGATCATAATAATTTGTGTAATCAAAATCTTGCCAAACGTCATCAAGAATATCAAATGTTTTGTTTGATTCAATCCATGTTTTATATCTATGCCAAACAGCACCAATGTATAATAAATAATTGTAAGGTACTTGATTTATTGCTGAGTATTTACTTAAGATCCATCCTATATCACTATCAAGATAATTTAACTTTGTAACATTTACTAATGAGCTGCTCAAACTTTTTTGCGAAAATGAAGATAAATATATATACCCTAAAGCAATGTATGGATTAGTATCACCATTTTTTTCTTTTTCTATACCTTTAAACAACGCATTTGTAAAAATTGGTGAATTCAATATTGTGGTAAATTGAGTTTCGATAACATTACCTGAATAAGAAGAATAATAAAATTCATCATTTGTTAAAAAGTTTTTTGATATATCTTCACCATAATTGACGTATGATTCTCTAAAGTAATCAATTAATGTTTGTCTATTTATTATTGGTGTTATTGTTATAGGTGTAACAAAAATTAAATTGTTATAGTTTTTGTAAGTGTCATTTATATCATAATCGTAATATGAAAGTTTTTCCCCTTTTGAATTTTCTTTTAAATTTGCTAAAGTCTTTTTTTCATCTAAAAAAATTGTAATGTTTGTTGTATCGTTAAAGTATTCCGCTTCAAATTGAATTTTAGGAAAAACATCTAAATAATTATAAGGTGTTGTTTGAGTACTTTCTAAATATCTTTGAAAATTTTCTACAAGTGGTATTGCTGTTTCAATTTTTATTGAATTTCCAGCAATTGTATCCAAACTATATAATCCGTAATCTTTTTCTACTAAACTTTTTATATAGTCTTTTGTATAATAATCGTTATCAAAAAGTGCCCAATTATCAGTAGTTCCACTATTAGATATTGATTTTATGTAATCAATTAATGTTGTGTAGTTTAATTTTATGTTTTTTAATGTTTCAAGTAATGTTGGGTTATCTGTACAAACTTGCACAATGTTTTGTGCTTCCATGTCAGATATAAATTTATCTACTTGTTCTGTTTTATAGTCACCTCTAAATATATTTGTATAGTGTGAAGTTAAAAACAATCTTTCAAAAAATTCATAAAAGAAAGAAACTTCTGATGTGTCTTCATATGGTTGTGTTTCAAAAGGAAATTCCATAGCATTACAAGACGCATAGTTTGTATTTAGTTTTGGATTTACGTAACTTGATAATAGAGTCAATGGTATTTTTCTAATCGAAGCATCCAAGTATTCTTCAGTAAAAAACACTTCAGGCCAAATCGAATAATTGAATGCGTTTGTGGCACTTGCAAATTTAGGATCAGCCAAATACTGAACAGTATATTGTTGTCTACCATCCGCTAATTTTTCTAAAGTAAAGTACGTCGGCCAAGGATAAACTATATTTCTTTCATTCAATTCACCACTATAGTTTACTACATTTTTTGCTTCAGTACTAAAATTCTTATCAGGTGGTATTATTGATGTCAGTCTCTTGGGATCAGTTCTTTTACTCCAAGAATCTAAATGTGTTCTTTCCATTAATCGAAAAAACGTATCAACACCAGCAAGTAAGATAGCATAAACATTTCTAATAGTAGGTACAAATCCTAAACCCGCATCATTTGCAATCAATTCTTGAGCCAACAATGTAGAAAAATTTTGTTCGATTTCTTCTTGTTTGGTTTTGAGTGTTGATAGTAAATTATTAATTTTATCTAAAAAACTATCCGTTTTGTAATTTGTTGTACCGACTTCTTTTTCTCCGTACTTAAAAAGTGTGGGAATTGAATTGACAAAAGTACCTGTTCCCTTGTCTAACCTTTTTGTATACAATTCAAAATCTTTTGTCAACTGCGCTTTAAATAATGCAATTTCATCATCTGTTGCACTTCTACCTAATCTTACTTCTAATGTTTTTTTATAATCCGCCTCAGTTAATTGGGTGTAATCAAATTCAACAAAAACGTCGTCAGGTTTCAAAATAACGTTGATTTTTTGATCAGTAAATTCTTGTGAACCAACAAAATAAGAACCATTTTCACCAAAGGATGCGTTTTTTTTCAAATTATCAATTGCTCCAGTTATTTCTATTTTTACATCATCAAATACTTTTTCTCTTACCGCAAAATCAATATTATTTTTGAATGCGTAGTATATTTCAGTATCATAAACAATAAAGTTGGAAGTATCTAGATATTTGTTTAAGACATTTGTATAAACTGTTTGTTTCAAAGAATCCAATACATCACGATATGATTGTATGTCATTTAGTACCGCAAAATCACCTTTTGCAATAGCATCTTTCATATTAGAATTGAAGTTGTCGCACCTCATAACAAATTCTTCAATTGTTAGATGCGGAAAGGTTTGAGGAATTAAACCTTTTGATTTGTAAATTTTATAAACCTCATCCAATTTTTGTTTTCCAACAGATGAAGTGGTTGTTTGTATTGATGTGTTTGATGCACCAGGATTACTGTTAGATGTTTGTATTGTTGTTGGGAACATTTTTGGAGCTGTTTTAGCATAGTCCAAAAGAACATCACTCAATAATCCTGAGTATCTTCCCAAAAACGTTAAAGAAATATCATAATTACCTGATGATTGATCAAAACTTGCATTAAACTTTGTAAGATTTAATGCATATCTAATAGATTTACCATAATAACCTTTTATGGTAAGATAAAACATCGGGTATGGTAAATTAAAGAAAACCGAATAAATCGATTTTTCACCTTGTTCAAATAATGTTCTACCCTGAACATCAACTAAATTAACGCTAACACTTGTAACACCAAACCCCTGATTTGTAACTTCAATACTAGTTATACCAAGCATTTGTGTGTCTGAATAATTATTTACACTTCTTGAAAATCGAGTAGTACCGTTATTGTTTGTAACGGTTTCACTAGTTTGATTTAAACCTAAACCTTGTCTTGAACCCTTTCCTGTTATTTGATCAGTCCATGTTGTGTCAAATCGTGTTTTATCAAGTGGTTGTAAAAAATTTATAACGGTGGAAGGATCAGATACTGTACCTTTCATACTAGCCACCGTTGTGTTTACTACAGGACTATCAAAACTTTCACCAATTGCAAGTTTTGTTCTAGGAATCACCCTTGTTTCTAAGTTAGCATAAAAAACCAACTCTTGATGATCTACCAATCTGTCTTTAACTTCATTGTTAACAACAATTTTATTAGGATCGATCAAGACTATGTTGTCATAATCTGTTTCAACATATATTGGGTTTTTAGTAAGTCTATCTGCCATAATAAAAAATATGTGTATCTATCGCATTTTTGTAGTCTAATAATGCACCCAACAACGGATAAGGTATATTTAATACCGCCCCGTCAGGTATATTAGTTTCTAATCCACCATAAATAGGGTTTGCCACAAGAATTAACCAACCAAAATAAGGAGTACCATATTTTTCAAAACTTATTTTATCAAGCCTACTTTGATTTTCACGATAGATATATCTTTGATCAGTAGTCCTTGTTGATAACGTAACATATGGAACAACCGTCTGATTACCATTGATTAAAAAATTTTGATATCGGTTAAAGTATTGCATTTTAATTCATTTTTTTCTTTAAGTTAAAGTCTTCACCCGTACTGTCAACTGTCGACCATAAAGCAAGTAAGTTTTGATCCGCTGGCGGCACCACAGGTAATTGCACTGATAAATCAAATACCCTATTTTTTGATTTAGAAAATGGAAGATATGTTCCATTTGGAAACTTGATATTATAAAAGTTATCTTTGAAATTTTTAAGATTTTGTTCTAATTTATCTTTAGAAGATTTGAACTGTTGATATAATCCTCCAGATATTTCCGCTGTAGGTTCCCCATTAAACGTCATTGTCGCATCGAATCCGAGGTTTTCATACAAAAATAAAATCCAATTATTTTTACTTATAACATCATTTGGAAGTGCCGCTAGTAATTCATCAACCAATTTAACCGTACCTCTATCTTCTAACATTTCTTTACCGAAAATCATAAAGAAAACATTATTTTTATCACTACTTGCTGACAAAAACAAATCAAAATCAAACGATTCATTGTATTCTGTTGTTCCTGAAGGTATTAATTGATACTTACCAAGTTCAGAGTTTAAACTATTCAAGTCATCTTTAATAATCAAAAAGTCGTTTTGTAATTCTATGTACGTGTCAGCAGGTACTGGGTTTGATTGTGGACTTACACCTGTAGTTCCAGAAATATTATATATTGTAACACCACCACTTTTGTTTTTATAACCATCAACTTGACTTAAAACATAGTTAATTTGGTCACTATATTTTATAAAATTTAGTTGTGACTGTATCAACTTTGAAGTGTTTGTTTCAAGTGCCTGTAAATAATTATTTTTTCTGTCGTTTATTAAACTTTTTAGTTTGTTTTTGATTTTTCTAACTTCATTATTTGGAAAATTTTGTAATGAAATCCCACCAAGAATTGGTGATGTATCATCTTCCACATCATCTTTTGCTTTTTTGAAAAGTTGATCTACCCTGTCTTGATAACCAACAGGTTTACCAAATATGTTAACTAAATTCGTAATGTTACCTAACAAGTAATCAAATAATCCTGTTTTATATTTTCTTTCTGCGGTGTATAAAACAAGTCCACCCCATATTGTATCATTTTTAAGTTGTTCAATAGTTGAAAGAACCCCATTTGCATATTCTTGTGTTTTAGCAACCATTTCATCCATCACTTCTTTGTATCGTATAGTTCCAGTAATGGTATTAGTTTGTGGATCGACAAAAGTATTTTGAACAATACCTATAGTTGCACCCCCATCATTTACTGCCGGTCTTTGTATATTATCAACTACACCTACTTCATTTTTGATTTGTTCAAAAATTTCACTATCATACTTTGACGTAAAGTCCTCTGTAACTTCCGCCCTTTCATCATAGATTTCAGTATTTGCATAATAATTAAAAGATAATGCATTTTGAAGGGAATTAATTGGTTCTCTTAAACCATGTCCACCAATCATTTTGAAACTTAACGTAACATCAACAAACATTGGTTGAACTCCAATTCCGTCAGCGTTCAAATCAAGTGTTTCATATTTAAAATCTAAACTTTCAAAAACAACCTTTGTGTGATAAAAATCACCAACCCTCAAAATACATACGGGTGGTGAACCAAATGCACTATTTAATACATCATTATATTGCAAACCTATTTCACCTTCACCTGATTCAACTGCCGTTGGTATTGTGTCACCAGGTCTCATACATTGTTGTAAAAATGTAAGTCTAGAATTCAAACCTTCAGGTGTCATAGAATGGAATGCAGGATGAAAGTTTTTTATTTTACTTTTTATTCCGTCATATATAAATGAATTTCTTTCTGAAATCATTTCAAAATAATCACATTCGGTAAGTAATTTTCTTAAAAGTCTTTTTGTCAAACCGTCCCTTATACCATTTGTTTTGTCTTCATTTTTTGTTTTTTGTACATAAGGGTTTGATAATAATTGTGTTTGTGTATTATCAACATTACTATTATCAGCAGCAAATGGATTAGCTAAATCACCTTCAGGTGGTGTTGTTGCTGTTGACGTACCTTCTTGTCCGGTTCCTGGCGTAACATTTTGAATACTTACCTTTGTGGCTCGACACATATTTCCTTGAACGGAATTTTGAAAAACACCGTTATCTGAAAACCCTTTCGAACAATCAATACCCCTATAATTTTCTATGTTAATAACAGGTGTCCCCAAGTCTGTTGTGTTTAACGTAAGAAGTGGTGGACTTGATTCCAAAAATTTTGACATTTTATCATCACCTTCAGTATATTCTTCGATTGTTTTTTTAATAGAATTTGCACGTGTTAAACCAATACCCCCACCACCTTCGTTAATATTTGAGGAACCTTCAATAGAAATAGTGACTTTCGACCCATTTTTTAATGTATTAAGTACTTTAGACAACATATCTTTGAATAAATCATACTGTGTAGGTAAAAAATCAAATACTCCTTGTATTGAAGACTGTCTATCATCTACGTTATCTGCAAGTCCAAAATTTGCTGAAGGACCGACAATTTCAGTACCATCGTAATTATAAATTTTATCACTTGCTAGATTAATAATTGTATTTTGTAATGAAATCAAACTATTGTAAACGCTATCGTAATTCTGATCAGTTATTGTATCTATACCAAACAATAATTGTATGTTCTGAAATTTGTCCTTATCTAACGTTTCAGTTGTTGTTGTTTGACTATTAGCCCCCGTATCTTGATTCGCTATGTTTGCATTTTGATCTATAGTAACATCACCTTGGATTGTTGCGTTTGACGTTTCTTTTACTAAAGTACTAAGAGCATCTGGATTCAATGCACTTATTACAGAAAAGACATCACTCAAATTGAATTGTTTATATTTTTTTAATAAGTCATAAATGTCATATTTTAAACAACCCGCCATAAATGAATCAACCACTTTTGTTGCAGTAGATGAATCTGCTCTTTCTAATTCTTTATTTACTATTATATTCAAAACTGATTGATGATCGACAATCATTTTGAACTTCAATGTACCTGTTCTTTCAGTGTCTTTGTAAGTGTAAATAGGTTCTGTCCTTCCTAAAAAAGTATTTGGATTCCAACCTGTTCTTGAAGTATCATCATATGATAATTCATAAGGCGGAAACCACATTATTCTTCCTCCATTCGGTCCAACTTCACAAGTTGGTAAATCATCAACGGTAAACCCAGGACGGTTTGATGTTCTCCATGATAAATTTTCGATTGAAAACATATATTTTTTTACTTTACCATCGACAATATTTGATGATTCTACCCCACTAGCACCTTTCATTGGTGCAATATTTAAATTATATGAATTATTTAAAACTGAATAAGACGCCTTTCTTCCTTGATAAACCATCCCATCTTTTTGTTGTAATTGTGAATAATTAGCAAAAGGACGATCTTTTGTAAAAAGTCTAGCAAATTCATAACCTACTATGTCCTTAACCTTATTACCTTCTTGAATAGCATTTGGTGTTAGGTATCTTCTTACTCTTGAACCTTTAGTTAATTCTATATATCCATCATTAAAGACTTTACTAACTTGATTAATTGCATTTCCTACATGCCCTTTTGTGTTTGATGATTTTGCTCCCGCCTCAACTAATTTTTGTGTTATGTCTAAAATCGATCCGTCAGTAAAACTCAATTTTGATGAATCGGTTTCCGCAAATTGTCTTCTTAGTGTTGTATCTGATTCGAATTCTGTTTGTCCCGGAAAAACTTGATTTTGAGGTCCAACTAATTGTCCAGGTTTTATATAATTTTTACTTTTTGGTGACCATGAAAAACCACCTTGTAGTCCACCTTGAGCGTCGTAGTAAGGGTAGGATTTCAATCCAAATAGTTTTCTTTGAACTTCACTACCTTCGTAGTCTTGCCCTATTAACCCATAGTCGAAAACAGGACCAACATTCTTTTTACCAAAAGCACCGTCAGCAATTTCATTAGCAGGACTGACAGTATCACTTACAAAGTTTTTAGTTTTACCTATATAAAAATTTTCTTTTGGTGCTGTTAGATTTGCATTCGCCGAATCCAACCTGTAACGTGGTCGATATGTGTTGTAAAATAATTGCCCAAACAATAAACTTTTTGTTGCGTTAGATGTATTTGCAAGAAACCTTTCTGAACTTGAATCTATAAATGGCGTAACTAACGTATTCAACAACCCACCAACTCCTGATGTGAAAGCACCTATTGGATTTGTTGTAAGTTGATTCAAAAAGTTTCTATTTGGGTAATCAAAATATTCACCAGGTATTAATGAATACGGTGAATATAAACCTGCAAGTTTGGCCGCAAATCCTAACGCTTCTACCGCCACATTCGCAGGTTCTGTAATTTTATAATTTTTTTCTATTAAAGGTATGTTGTTTGTAACAACACCTAATATATCAAAAGGATCGAAAGAAGGTTTTGGACTAATTTCACCTGATATTGTTGTAACAGATGAGTTTGTTAAAATACTACTTCCTAATGTCTGTTGGAACAACTCAAGAGCAACTCGTGTTCTGAATTCTTTTTGAAGTTGTTTTGCCCCAAGTTTAGCCAAATCTGAATCTTGACTCAAAGGACCATCGGTTCCTGTAGGATTTTCTTCAGTTAAAATAGAAAGTGGTGAATATGTTGATGCTAAAAAATAAAAAGTAGTGTCACTATTGAAATAAGGAGCATTGATTGACGAAGGAAAAAGTTCTTCTATTGTTGTTTGTTCAAATTCACCTTCACCACTATTAAATTTATTTTTTTGGTATCCGTATTGTTGCGACTGTTCCGTAGTTTTTCCTGGGCTTGATGCTGTGTAATCATATTCACCCTTATTTGATTCTGTCTGATAATTTATATCAATGTCAACAATGGTACTTCCATATCCATTATCGTCATTAGGACCATATACGTTTGACACATAAGCAATTGTTCTTGATTGTTCTGCGGTTTGTGGAGGTCTTGATGATGTAAAACTATATAAACCTTGATTCGATCTTGTTTGAGCGTTTGCATTAATGTCTATGATTTCACCATAACCATTTGGCGGTCCAAATATATTAACAACATACTGATTTGTTTGTGATTGTTCTGTTGTTAAAGTTGGTCCGTTTGACACATAATCATATTGTCCAGCATTGGATGATAGTGAAACTGTAGGAAAACTTACAGTATTTCCAAAACCTGTAGGTACGTTTTCAGGATTATATTTGTTGAGTGTTCTAAGAATAATTTCTTGTGAATCACCATTAAGTTCTAAAGTACTACCTACAGTACTATCAAATCCATAGTTACCTTCGTTTGCTAAAGTTTGTTTGTTATTATTAATGTTAACAACACCACTACTTTGTCCTTGTATCGGGTTATATTGATTGACAATTAATAATTCGTCTTTTTTTACTATTCCGTTATTTTGTAACTTACTTTGTAAAGTACTTTTATATTCATAGTGTCCTTTGTTTGCGTCAGTTTGAATATCATTATTAATATTAACTGTACTCCTATTGTCGTTTTCTGTTGGATTGTATTGGTTTTTTGTAATTAATTCAACTTCTTTTTGTATTGCAAACGTTTCAAGTTTACTTCCAAAAGTCAAATTAAACCCATATAAACCTAAATTAGTATTTGTTGTAAGGTTTTTATTAATATCAACGGTGTTACCATATGATGATGAAAAATCAACCGGACCGTATAAATTATTTACGTATAGTAACTTTTCTGAGTTGTTACCAATTGTTTCTAATACAGAACCAATCGTGTTTTTAAAACCGTAATTACCAAAATTTGTTTCATAGTTTTTGTCAGCATTAATGTCAATCACTAAACCAAATCCGTCGTTTGGGTTATATTTGTTTTTGGATATTATTTTTTTTTCTTGATTTTTTTGTTCTTTTTCAATTTCAGGTGAATCTATAACAGAATAGTCAACCAAAATAACTTCTTTTTTGTTTTCTAACTTTGGCACATTAAAAACACCATTCACTGAATAGGGTTGTAAATTTCTTACCAATAGTTTTTTTCTAAAGTTTTCACTTGAATTAAAAGACAATGGACTTTCCATCTAATTTGTTTTAATAATAAATAGATTTAAAACGATTTTTTATCTTTTAATAAATCTACCTTTACTTGTTTTTAATCTGTCTTGTTTATCTAAAGTGTCCATAACTTTATTTTCTAACTCTCTTACAGTCGATGGATTTTTAAATAACATATCTGATAGGTTGTTTGGTAGATTTTTTCCATCAATATTTAGATTTATATTGAGATTAATGGTGTCCTCATTTTTATTAGTCGTTACAACATTTGTGTTTGTTTCTACTGTTTGTTTTGCTATTTCTCCTGTTTTTGTCGCCGATGGTTCGATTAATTTTACTTCTGAAGGTATTGATTTTGCCACACCCATTGTTTGCATATAAACATCTTTTAATATACCAAGATTTTCTATTGCATTTGGAGCAAAAATAGCCTCATCTTCTTTTATAAATTTAAACATTTCACCTTTACCCAAAGAAAGTACTTTGGTGTTAGTCGATCCAAACGCAGCATCTTCTTCATTAAGTACACCTGAAGCCGCATCAAATTTTAATGTTTTCAATTTTGCTTTACTTGCCCTTTTTTCAGCCGCAATTCTAACATCTTCCTTCGTTAATCCCAAATTACCTTCCACTTTAGTTTTTTCGGCATTAAAAAACTGTTGTAGTCCTCTAGCGGTTATAAATTCTTCAGCCCCTTTTCCCAATACACCTGCAGTAGTTTCAAACTTACCACCTAACTCTTTTTGAGCATTAACCATATCTAGTAAAAGTTGATCTCTAGTAGTTTTTCCAAGATTTGTTAGTACAACATCTCTAATTATACGGGTATCTATTTGTTGTAATTCTTCCAAATTCAAACTTTTTTCTGCCAAATCCCTATCAGACAATGCTGCCATTTCTTGATATTTTTTCAAAGCATCAGTTAACTGTGTGGGATTTTTTTCAATCGCACTAACCAAATCGGTTTGTTCAAAACCAGGTATTCTTAATTCTAATTTACCTCCTTCACCAATTTCAGTCAAAGATTTCACAAGATTCATTTGTTCCTCTGATACTTTCGACAAATCAACACCAGACGATAAAAGTTTGTTTTGAACTAGTTGTTCTTTTGCTGCCGTTCTTCCAAGTGACATTAACTTTTCATAATCTCCCCCAGTCGATTCTATTTGAGCCCTTAACCGTTGTTGAGCAATAAAGTTTGTTTCAATTTCTCCGGTTGCTTCATTGACTTTAAAGGCACCTTTTGCCATTTCTATCATTTTAGTTTGGAGATTTTCTACGTTGTTTGCTGCGTCATTCATTAAAGCAAATGGATTAGTCATTCCCTCAACCGCACCACCTATCATACTCATACTTGTTGCAACTTCAATTGCATTTTCTGGGTCTATTAATTTATCAGCCAAAGCAAATGCACCTATATCACTTAGTGTAGTATTTAACCTTTGTGCTTCTGCCGCCATTTTACTTAATCCATCTTTTCCATTTCTAAAATTGTACGAATTAACTTTAGCCAATTCAGTAGACATAGTATTCAAAAGAGTTTTAGCATCTAATCCGGTTTGTCTTGCAAGTTTTGCTATTTTAGACATTTCATTGATTGCGGTTTTTTGTCCAAAAGTCAATGTCATGAATTGTCCAACCATTTTACCTGTTTCTTTACTAGTTTGTCCTACCGCCTTTGAAAATTCTAACATCTTTGTTGTTGCTTGGGTTGAAGGTAAAGTCAATTTTTTTGTTTCAGCCACTAAATCACCAACTACATCTGTAACATCAGTAAAACTTAAACCTATCTCAACTACATTTTTAGAAATAGTAAATAACTGTTCCCTAAAGTCATCTGTATTTCCAACGACACCGCTACCTATTGTACGAGCAAGTTTTTTTGCTTCGTTGTCCATTGCGGTAATAGTTGTAGTGGCAGTTTCAGGTACAATACCCTCTTTTAATGATAATCTTAATTGTTCGACAATCCCCATAAAAGTTTCACCTTTAGTTGAAAATTCACCAAGGGTTGGGTCTGTAAAAAATAGTAGCATACGTAAATCTTTTTATATAAATAGATTTCTTTAATTTTTTTGAAAACTCTCGATTAGTTTGTCAATAAAATATCTTCTTTCATATGTTGGCATATTTAATATGTCAGAATACGAAAAATTTGCATGTTTACACAAATAAAAAATTTCGTCAAGCATATTTTTTTTGTGATCAGAAGAAAGGACGAAAAAATTCAACCCCAAAGGACATATTCACTGTTACCTTTTCTCCTGACGGGGCTATTACTGTTCTTTTTAAATCAAGTTTAGGTTCGCAAACATCAATGAATTTTTTTAGTTCTTTCGAATCCATTATTGGCATTTGTAAAATGAATTGTGATATATTACCTTTATCTTTTTCACCATCAATTTCAACAATATGTTTTTCTAATCTTTTTGTGACTGTAGGTGCAACCATTCCTTGTGGGTAACTTTTTGTGAAATTTTCTATTTCTTTTTCGTCTGCTAAAGACAACAATTTAAATTTTACTTCTTTGTTACTCTTTGGTAGTTTGAAAGTAAATAAACCATTTTCGTCAGGAAATACCGTTTGTTTTTCAAAATCAATCGCATCCATCATTAAGGTTGTTTCAAAGTATGTTCCTGTTACAGGATCTTTAACCGATATATTATATTCAGGTCCAAACGAAGTATTTCTTAAAAATATAAGAATTGCTTGTACATCAGTATTTAACAACTGATTTATGTCAAATCCAGGTTCATATACTTTGTTTCTTAAAAGTGTTGTTATTAAATTGTCAGATGAACTATTTTGTGACATCAATAAATTTTCATCACTTGCCGTTAAATAACCTATTTTCAATGATTCTTTTTTTGGTTTATAAAATACACCTTTTGAAGGTAATTTTACAACATCGTGTGGTAAGTTAAAATTTTGTTGTCCATATGCCGCTGTTTGATCCATAGTTTTTATTTTAAGTATAAGTCTACAAGAATTTTATGTAAACAAAAAACCCACCTTGATAGATGGGTTTTGAAAAAATTTGTTTTGTTTTAGTAAACTAATATACATCTGTCAGGACGAAGTGTAGCATCAACAGTCATGATATCCGCTTTATCGTAACCTAAGTCACCAAATTTAACACCTTCTAAGAAACATCCTTGTAAAATCCATTTTTCAACAGCAACCCCCGTTGGGTCTAAAAGTTCCAAATCAACATCTTTTTTATAACCAGCAGCATAACCCATACGTCCTGTTACTGATTCAGCGTGTAATCGAACCCATTCCATTAATGCTTGTGATGCAGAAGGTCCGATTGGATCTCTAAACTTTACATTAATTGTTTCCCATTCAAAAGTACTAGCAACATAAGTTTTAGTATTTAAGAAAGGAATATCTTTGGATTCTATTTTAATACTCGGTCGTGACGTACTTTCAACATACCAAGAGTTGATACCCAAGGATGTTGGGAAAGTAATTATAAATCGGTTAGCTCTTTTAGGTTCATACTGAAAGGGCATTTTCATTAACAAATCAGCCATTGTCTATTTTTTTTGTCTTTTATTTATTAGATAAATATTTATTGTTTTATTTTTTTCTATTTACTTTTGTCTATTTTGAAAATATACTACTAGTATAAGTTATATTTCTTCTTTAGTACCTCCTTTAGTTAAATATGTTCTTACTGGTTTATCTGAATATTCCTTTTCTAAAAATTGTGACATTTTTTCTATATTTCTTGGATCGTCGTCTGAAAAACCTATAAATGGGATAATTTCATCGTTAACAACATCATTTTTGAACTTTCCTGGTTTTTTAATCATATTTGCCAATTCTTTACAATATGTAATAAATTTTCTCATTGCTTTGATTTTTCCTTCTTCAGGATTAGATGCACTTCCTTCACCATAAGAAACAGGAGCAAACATACACCTATCTAAATAACTTTCTAACAATTCTTTTCCGTTGAAATTTATGTCAACTTGCTCATTTACTGATTCAGACTGATTTATTATTTGTTCATACTTTTTAAGGTTTTCTATCACTTCTTTGTAGTTGACTCCATTTTTGTTGGACACAATTAGATTTTTAACTGCTTCTTTTAACACTGAAGGTGTATGTCCTCTTGCTGTTATAATTGCAAATATTGAACCTCCATTGATGCATTCCACAAAATCATTCCACGAAGGACCGACAGGTGCTGTCATACAATCAATAATAAATCTTTTGTCACCTTCTACACCAAAATATCTAAATGGATTAGGTGCATAATTCACAATAGTTGCCCCCTTATATTCAAAAGGTTCACTACCTATTTGATGTCGGTGTTCTGCGAAATCTTCGGTAGACATTCCTATTTCTTCATCGTTGTCGGAAAGAACCATTATTTTCGTTGGCATAAACATAATGTTGTCGTCCCAATCAAAAGCATAATATTTTGTATCAGGTTCACCTTCAGACGTGAATCCCTCTGTAATTTTTTTCTTGTGGTATTCCAAAATATGTTTTCTAATATCCATCACTTTTGAAGATTTTCCAATAACTTTTCAAGTTGTTTTTCTGAAATAACTATGTTTTGTTTATTTTTAGAAAATGTTTTTACGTGAATTGTTTTATCATTTAAACTTTCCTTAATGATTTTTTTTTCAATTTTCATATCTATTAAATAAAAAATAAATTATGGGGGTATTTCTACCCCCTTTTTTATTAAACGTCATCAAATGATGCTCCTGTTGGTGTAATCACAAACTCGATGTCAATGTATTCTAACGCTCTTGTTGGTTTTAAGAAGATTTTACCTGTCAATGTATTTGAATCTAAATCTTCAGGTGTGTTAGAAACAGTTACTCTAAAGTCAATTAAACCTCTATCTCTTCTAATTGAATCCAAAATTGGGTTTACAGAATCCAAGAAGTCTTGTCTTACTTTATCATCGTTTTGTTCGAATAGTAATCTTACTGCTACTGCTGAAATTAGTTTTCTTGCTTGTAACAACAATCTTCTAACATTAATTCTGTCAAGAGCAGACTCTCTAATTTGTAAAGTTTTGTTACCCCAAATTACTGTACCCACATCAGAAAAAGTAGCAATTGGATTGATTCTTCCTTTATATAAAGTATCTCTATCTTCTTGTGTTAACTTCTTACGAGCTTTAATTGAATTTACTAAACCTCTTGTGTAACCTGCAGATGCGAACCAAGGGAATGCAATGTTATCAGTCAACGCCAAGTTTTTAGTTACTTCAGCAGTTGCTGGTAAATAAATCTGTGTGTTATTAACTGAATCCCTTGTCAATACCCAAGGATAATAGGTTGCTGTATAGTTTGAATCAATTCCTGTTTCTTCAAGGTTGTCTACCGCTTCTTGTGGATAAATTAAACCTTCTGTTACATCACTAAATGTTGGTAAGAACAAGTTGAAATCAGGTGTAGTACATATGTAAATTGAATCCGCTCTATCTGTTTCAACCATATCAATCGCATCTTCAACAAGATTTGAGTTGTTAACATAATCAATACCAGGTGTTGTAAATACGTTAATGTTTACCGCTTCAGGGTTAGCAAAAGTTGTTTGTCCCCATTTGTATGCGTAATAGTCAGTATTTGCCCACACTTCTTGATTAGGACCTGAAATTTGTTTGAACGCTCCCCATCCTGTTGCTGTAGGGAATTGTGATGATGGTGCCGCACCATATTTATAACCTGTTTGTCCAAGAGCATATGTGTCACTGTTTGTTCTATATTCTCTATAGATATCCCATCCATCGAAACCACCATAAGGATACAAAGTAAATTTACGTGTGTTCAATCTGTAATAAGGGTTATCAGGATCAGTTGGTTCTGAATTAAAACTTCCAGCACCTACTTCAAACGCTTGTGTAGTTGCTGATGTTAATGTATCAAACATAGTTACCACAGTTGCCCCACTATCCATGTGGAACCCTTTGATTTGATAAGTCCAACTTGGACCTGTAGTATCAGTTTCTAAATTAGCAGGTAATTGTTTACCTTTGTATTCAAAATAATCATAGTCAACACCAGTAATATTAGATATACCTAAGTATGCCTTTCTTGGGTTTTCACCGTTTGAAATAACAGGATTATCAGCTCCACTTGTAGAACCAAATGGTGGGTTGTAAATAACGTCACCAGGTTGTAAGTATCTTGTTTTGTAAACTATAAATGGTGGTTGTGCTTGATTATAGTTTCTCATAATGTAACCTTCAAATCCACAAGGAAGTGCATCTTCAGGTGCTTCATCACTCATTTCTAACATTATGTATTTAGAATTTAAGTTGTATTCACCATTAGCTGTACCTATTTTGTTTGCTACATAATTATTCAAAGATGGATTTAATGAACAATTCGTGAAACTTTCGATAACTCTTACGTTTTGATCGTTGTCATAGAAGTCTCTGACAAATACATCAAATGTTCCATTGTTAAAAGAAACGTTTCCAATTGAAATCTTAACAAGTCTGTTTGCAGCATTTCCATCAGAAATAAGTTTGAACTTAAATAACTTATAAACTTTATTACCACGAAGTTCAGAAACCAAATAAGGGGTTTCTGGTGTTTGATATTGTTCTAAATAAAAACCTATTGAACCTGATGCTTGTGAAACCGCACTATCCAATTCGATTAAATCACAATTCAAACCTCGTACCTTACCTTGTCTGTATCCGTTCAATAATAAACTTGAATAAACTTCTTCAACAAATAAAGGAACTTCAGTTCTATCTTTACCAAAGTTACTTCTTCCAAATACTTTAGAAAGATATTCAGTATCCGTACTTAACAATGATGTTTCAAAAGTGAACGTATCAGCATCTTTTGTAATACCACTTACAACAAATGTTGCATATGGGTCTTTAGTTACCGCCGAATATGAACCAGTACAAACCATTTGAACATCGGTTATACCTGTAACTTGATACAATGGCCCGTGTTGTGTTGAAGAATAGTTAGTGATACCTCTACTTCTTAAAGTTGCAATAACTAAATCATCCCAACCTGAATACGGTGTACCTGAATATGTTGTACCTGAAATAATACAATAACCTGAATAAGAACCAACACCGATAGAATTGATTGCTCCTAAAGTAGTACCAAAACCATAACCATCGTAAGAACCAACACTTGCAACTTGTGAATAGTCAAATAATGCGTAGTACCAAGGATCGTTTGTTGTTGCTGATAAATTTGCTTGAGATAATAATACATTACTTACACCAAAAGTTTCTGAATACGCACTTAATCCTGCACCAATTGTTGCACCTGTAACAGAGTTAAAAGTCGCATCACTTACTGTACCCCAAAATAATGCGGTTGTACCTGATTGAGCATTTAAAGATGCGGTTGATTGGTAAACGATTTCGTTTGCAATAAACGATTGGAAATTAGCATTCAAAGAAGATGTACCCCCGTTGAATGTAGTGTATGGATTGTAAAAATCTGATGAAATAAGAGATGGTAATGTACCTGTAATAACAACGTTAGAACTTCCGCCTGTAGTTCCAGTAAAGTTAACGATTTGTACACCTGATGTATTTGCAGATAAACCAATAGTTCCTGGATCAACATTACCAATAGTTGTAATTGACCAAGACGGTCCAGCGTCATAACCTGACAAACCTAAAACTCTTGTAACAAATAATTGATTTGATTGTTGCAAATACGCTTTTGCAATATAAGATGTTTCGTATTTAGGTATTTGTGTGTTTGTGAATTTTTCAGGACTTGTTCCACCGAAATATACTTGATATTCGTCGAAATTAGTTATGAAAATAGGTTCGAAGGCTGGACCCTGTAAGGTTTCACCAACAATCCCCAATGTAGTTACCCCCACACTTTGGGCAACAAAAGTTAAATCTCTTTCTGAAGTATAAACTCCAGGCGAAACGAATACTTTGTTTGTAGATGCCATTTTTAAAATTTATATATAGATTTATTTTACTATATAAATATGTTCAAAATCTGTAAAAAACTTTGTTGATTATTTTATTAGGACATATAGTATGAAAAAATTCTACCTTTTTTCTACCTTAAAAAATATTTATTAATATGAAAAAAATTAAAAATATAAAGATTTCAGAAGAAAGTCATTTTATGTTAAAAAAATACTGCGAAGCAAAAGGATTAAAAATTCACAAATTTATAGAAAGTCTTATAAGAAAAACTTGTGAAAAACCAAAAGACTTGTATGGTGAATAATTAAATAAGTGACACTTTAGTTTTAATAATCGAAACTTCAGATGGGTTATTTTTGTAAGCAATTATTTTTAAGGTATCACCACTACTAATTTGTATCACAGGAACATTATCTCCAATATAATTGTTGTTTATATACACAGAATAACTTGAAGCACAAGACACCCCTTCAGTAATTGTTCCACCCGATGAAACCGTGAATGTTGGTGCTGTTGCTGATTTTACACATATAGTATTAGTATCACCTGAATTGGTTGGGACTGTAGTGATAACACCTGAACAATCAGTGTACGTTAGGGTGTTATTTGTTATTGAAGAATATGTTACTGAATAACAGTTATCTAAATTCACGATACTATCAACAACAATATCAGCATCATATCTAAAAACTTCAGTAAGTTGTGTGTTCCCTGTTACGAATGTAAAATCTAAATCGAAGTTTGTTGGATTTGACGGTTCAATTACTGCACGTTTTTTTCTATTGTTTGTTGTAAATTCAAACAACGTTAGTTGCCTTGAAATTGCTGGTGTAACTTCAAATTCTTCTTCATCAATTAAAAGTCCCATCATCAAAATCTTATAACTTGCAATATAATATTTCCTTTTTTCTAATTCTTTAGCAGATTCATCACTAACATCTTCTAACGTTAATGGAATATAATGTCCTTTTATTTGTGTGTAAGCTTGTTTAGATGTGAAAGTCCTCATCAAAATTTTGTTGAACTCATTGACTTCACGCATTCTATTACAAAATAATTTAACCGTAAAGGTTAAGTCCACAGGGATTGGTTGTGGTATTTTATAAACATCAGCACCTTTTCTTTGTCCGTCCCAAGTGGGTACTGTATAATAAAAAAATTGTCGTCTTTCAGGTATGTTTGCTCTACCCGCATTATTTGTACCGTACTTTACTTCGGGAGCCCTTAATGTTGTGATAAAAGGTAACGTTATGTTTTTATCTAAATCTTGAAAATCCCAAGTTTGTGTAAATTGTGCCCAACTTTGGTTGGTAATGATTCTATCTATTGTTGGGACTTTTTTTTTGTCAACCACAAGCTCAAGTTTATCTTTAACAAAATCTAACATTCCTTTATCCAAGTCGGCATGTAAAACCCCTTTTGGAAGATAAGTCCCATCTTTTGTTATGTCTTGAAGTAATTCTTCCCTACGTTCCTTACCAGTTTTGGTAGGAATCAAAGGTAAAGTTTTTTTTATTTTTTTTGGTAAAGCCATTATTATAATCCTTTGAATTCATTTGTGTTAACAGGTGATGCCGTGATTGTTCTATAAAATCTTTTGTATCCACCATATGTGTGCTTATTATCACCAAACACCCTTCCGTCATTTACAACAGAATAAAATCTTACAAAATCTTCCGTTTCGTAATAACCAATATAATCACCAAATGATATTTCTATGTTCATGTCATCTAAATAACTTTGGTAAACACTGACTGTCAAATTACCTGGTTCTGATTGAGCAAGTTTAGAAGTACCCAAGTCGACATTAGTTGGTGCTTCTATTTTTACTAATCCTTTAAATTCGACAGGTGGTAAAAATTGTATACCGTCTTCCGTTGTTTCACCATAAACATCATCTTTATCTGTTTTTTGTCTATCAACCCTATACAACACAAGTGTAAAATTCATATCACCATGCAACCATTCAGAACCCATTTCAATATCCAAATTGAAATCTTCTTCTGAAAAAAATTTATTTAATCTTGTAATTGGAACTTTATTTTGTGCCATATCTATAAATACTTTAATTGATTATTTATTAGAATTTACTATTTTTATTTATAGTGCAATGGAAGAATTAGTATCATCTACACCAGAAAAAAAATCATTAGAAATATTAGAAGACTATAATGGGTCTAATAATTTTATATTGAATCTTAAGAACAAAAAACTAAATAGTAAGTCTTTTACTCCCACAAGAAGTCAAGCTGAGTATATTATCAACTATCAAAATACAACCCCGAAAGTTGCAAAAAAATGGGTTAAGTTAGATTCTTATTTTGGAAAAAAACTTAAAGAAGATAAAATGTATACAAAAGAACCAACAGAAATATATGTTGAAAAATTGTTGGTAGAAAAAGACAAATCATATCATATTTGGGGAAAAATTTGGAGTGGTGAAACTATTCATGATTTTTGGTTACCAAAGTCGGCATTAATAAAAGACAATGAAGTTAAAAACGTTGTTGTCGATTACGGAAAGTATAACCATAGACTTCCAATGGAACACCAAAAAGAAGCCATTCAAAAATTGGTAGGTAACAAAAAGTTTATTTTGGCAGATGACATGGGACTTGGTAAAACAACATCAACAATTATATCTGCTCTTGAATCAGGAGCAAAGAAAATTTTAATTATTTGTCCCGCATCACTTAAAATAAATTGGCAAAGAGAAATAGAAAATTATTCAGATAGAAGTGTATATATTTCAGAAGGAAAAAAATTTTCAACTGAATCTGATTTTGTGATTATTAACTACGACATTTTAAAAAACTTTCACGATCCGAAAAAGAAAGATGAATCAGTGATTTTAAATACTAAGTTTGATTTGGTAATAATGGATGAAGCTCACATGATTTCGAATCCACAAGCTCAAAGAACAAAAATAGTCAATGACTTGTGTGACAAACTAGATAGGGTTTGGCTTTTAACAGGAACACCAATGACATCAAGACCGATGAACTATTATAATTTATTAAAACTTGTTGAAAGTCCTGTTGCTGCAAATTGGATGGCATATGCTAAAAGGTATTGTAACGGATATCAATTTAGTGTGGGTAATAGAAAAGTTTGGAACGTAACGGGAGCATCTAATCTTGATGAATTAAGGGAACGAACACAAACACATATCTTAAGAAGACTAAAAGAAGATGTTTTAGATTTACCCGATAAAATTATTACACCCGTTTATTTAAGATTAAAATCAAAAGAATATGAAGAATTGATGGGCGAATATTATAATTGGTATGATGGTAACTCCGAAGAATCTTCGTCACTTACAATTCAGTTTGGTAAATTAATGAAAGTAAGAAAAGTGTTGGCTGAAGAAAAAATTAAAAACACCATAGAACTTGCAGAAAACATTATTGAACAAGGAAAAAAAGTAATTATATTTACGAATTTTACAGATACGTTACGAACTATATATGAACACTTCGGAAAAGAAGCTGTTTATTTAGATGGTTCATGTTCAAAACCACATAGACAAAAGGCAGTTGACGACTTTCAAGAAAACGATAAAATAAAAGTATTTGTTGGTAACTTGAAAGCTGCGGGAGTTGGTATCACATTGACTTCCGCTGAAGCAGTAATCATGAATGATTTATCATTTGTTCCTGCTGAACACGCACAAGCTGAAGATAGATCACATAGAATCGGACAAAAAAAGTCAACTTCGGTTTATTATCCCCTATTTGAAAACACTATAGAAGGTGTAATATATGATATACTTAATAGAAAGAAAAAAATCATTTCAACCGTAATGGGTGATGATATGTTAGATGATGCGTCAACAATAGAAGAAATGTTAAATATGATTTCGTATAGTAGGTGATATTTATTTATATGCTATTAAAAAGTTTACATAAAAAAATAGATATCATTGAATCTAAACTTGACGTTGTTTCACCAAAAAAACAAGATATCATTTCTGAAATCAAAAAAATAAGTATAGACAAACTTCCATACGAATACGATTCACTTGAAAGTTTTATTGATGCAGAAACAATGAAAACACATTATAGTAAACACTATAAAGGTTATGTTGATAAGTTGAATGTTGAACTTGAAAAAGTTAAAGGTAAAGATTTAGATTTAGAACAAATCATTAAAAGTATATCCAAATTTAATGACAAAGTAAAAAACAATGGAGGTGGAGCATTTAATCATGCTTTATTTTGGAAAATGTTATCACCAAAAAAACAAAAATTTGAAGGACCGATTAAAGAAAAAATTGAAAAAACTTTTGGTTCATTTGACAATTTTAAAGAAGAATTTGAAGAATCAGCAAAAAATAGGTTTGGTTCAGGTTGGGTATGGTTAATTTTGAAAGATAATGGTAGATTAAAAATAGTAACAACTGCAAATCAAGACAACCCACTAATGAATACGGAAAAAGAAAGAGGTTATCCAATATTAGGCTTAGATGTTTGGGAACACGCATATTATTTAAAATACAAAAATCAAAGGGATAAATACACTTCCAATTTTTGGAAAGTTGTAAATTGGGGATTTATCAATGATTTGTATACCACCCAAATTAAAAGAAACAAGTATTGAATATTTTGATTTAGCAAAATATTTATACAAAAAAGTCTATGACAACTACCATAATTACAGAACCAGAAAGAAGTAAACTTTACAAAAGAATTAAAAATCTTTTGGGTGCACCATTACGTTCAGTAGAACTTGAAGACGAAATGATGGATTCACTTCTTGAACTTTCCATACAAGATTATGCACAACACGTTAATGATTGGCTTATTGAAAGTCAATGGTCATCATTATATGGTTTAAATTTGGATGAACAATCTGTAACAAGGGCTTTTACTACAAGAAGTATGGATTGGGAAACCCAATACACTTACGCATATTCAAAGATAGTTGGACTTCAAGCTGGTGGTGATTCTGTATTAGAAAAAGATTATATTGATTTAATACCAGGTCAACAAATATATGAAATACCTGCAGGAAGGGAACTTAATGAACTATTATGGTTCGCAAGACCTGAACTTGACGCAGCATATTTTGATCCGTTTATGGGTGGTTTTGGTGGTTTTGGTGGTATTGGACTTGGTGGTGGTGCCGGTTTTTCACAAATGGGAACTACTGGTAATTATTTTATCACACCAGCATTTGACATTCTTTTAAGAATGGCAGACATTCAAATGAAAAGAAGAATCATAACAGGTGATTTAACATATAGGGTAACAGCACTTCCTGAAGGAAAAAAAGCAATACACTTAATGAATGTACCTGGAGGAAAGTTTGATTTTGGAAACATTCAAAGAAATCAATATCGTGTATGGTATTGGTATTACGATACTTTCGATAGGGAGGATTGTTTGAAGAAAAATCCCGACATCGTAAGATTACCATCAGATGTTCCAATAGATGAAATATCTTGGGACGAATTAAATTCACCTGCTAAGACATGGGTAAGACGATGGTTTACCGCATATTGTAAAGAAACATTGGCAAGAGTAAGAGGTAAGTATAGCGGTAACTTAAAGACTCCGGATTCAGAACTTACCTTAGAATACACTTCACTTCAAACGGAAGCAAAAGATGAAAAAACAATATTGTGGGAAGAACTAAAATTAAGACTTGAAAGATTAAGACCTGAAAAACAATGGGAAATTAAAGGGTTACAAGCGGAAAATATGAACAAGGCTTTAAAGTTCAGAGCGTTTACAAGTCCTTATAATGTTATTTAAAAACTTTATGGCAATATTCAAATCAACACCTATTACAAGAACTGTAAACGGAAAAGAAACTTTATCTTCTGAATCTGTAATTGTAAGTAATAGTCAATATGATACTAATGGTGAAAAATTCATAGTAGTAAAAGGTATTTCAGAATGTAACCTTTATTTGGATTCTAAAACATCTGACCACGTTATCGTAAAAGCACTTACGGTAATTAACATCACAAGTGACAAAAAAATAGATGAAGAGTTTGACATCATAGAACTTAATAAAGGAGCATGTGTAGAATTCAAACTAATTGGTGATTTTTGGTACATACTAAGTAGTGATGGTTTGAAAATGGATTAATCAAAAATTAAAGAAGTTAAATCCGCTTCAGTATCAAACTCAAAAAATTCATCTTCATCAACCTTTGACACTTTTATTTCTTTTTCCATCAACTCTTTATTATTTTTAACTCTACTTTCATCAACTAAATTAATGGTATCATCTATGTACATATAGTACGGATCGATTCCAACTGACTGCCAAAATTTAATTTCCATATCAGATAGCGTTAACACCTCATCTAAATTGTCTTGATCCTTTTCTTTCATCGGAAATCCTCTACCCAATACAGTTTGTGACTTTGTAAAAATTGGTTGATCTTTAGGATCTTCAATTAAAATATCTTTTCTAATATCAGGACTATAAACAACAAGTAACGGCTCAATTCTTTTGTTAAATGCCGCCAAGTATCTTGGAACATTATACTCACCTAATAAATCAGGATTGTTTTCAATTTCTTTTTCATCAATCAAATAACAATTTAGAATCACTTCACTTTTAGATAACATTTCAGGAGGAACCTCTCCATGAATATTCATATAATCTTCTATTTGTTTTTTTGTCATTTTTGTGGTTTTTTTCTGAACATCACCGTGTGATTTCTTTTCTCCATTATTAACATAATAGATAGTATCTCCTAAACCTGGTTTTTTTCCTGCATTCATTAAAAGTTCCATATGTGCCTGTCTAGACATTAAACTTCCCGCCTTTGTTGTTTTTGTAATATGTACTTTATAATCATCTATTGATTGTTTAACACGGGATTTGTTTGCTATTTTTGCTAACGGAATTTTTTTATTATAAATTTTACTTACATACTCATAATAAAAATCTAAAAACTCACCACCTTTACCATCAAGTAACATTCTTAATCCTTTATCCAAAAACTCTGCAACATATGTTTGAAGTTTTTTAGACTTAATAGAGTTACCAGTAAGTTTAACTTTACCTTTATCTGTAAGAAGTGCATAGTTTTTACGTGCCACGTTGATTGTTGCCGGCCATACACCATCAATATCAAGACCCATTTCATTTCGCATAAATAAGTCATTGTATTCTGCAACATCCGCTTCAGCACCCACATATTCTTTACCTTCTTTAACTAAACCATTAAGTCCTTTACCGATGTACTTATAGTTTTCTCTATCTTCAGGGGTTTCGAAGTTTACACCATCCGTGTCCATCACCAATGGAACATATCCACGTTTCATAAAGTACATAATCATCTGACGAAGATACTGTCTACCTGTACAAGTAATCTGTTCACCCATATCAATATCACCCCAAGGAAATACGTGAGGAGCAGATAACGAACCAAAGAATGCGTTGATAAAGATTTTAATTGGTAATTGTTTTCTATCGTATGAAATTGATGCTTTTAAATCTATTGATTTGTATTCCCCCGCCAAGTTTTTATATTTAATACGAGTATCACGGAAATACTTTAACATACTTTTCATTGCACCTGTAACATCACAAGCAGGAAACACATCATGTACCAACTGAATGGAAGGGTATAGTGAAGAGTAGTCAAGTTTTAATACGTTTCTTGAATACCCAACCTGAACCAACCTAGAAAGTCCTCCCGTAAATTTACGTTTTTCTTTCTTTTTAGGTAATGCCAAATTGTTTTTGTATGACCAAGCACACATAATCATTTTCCAAAGAGTTGCCGTACCCATAGTAGAAAGACGTTCGTATGTTGTTGGTACAAGTTTTGACAACAAGAAATTTGCTTGATTAAATTGCTCGTCAACAATCATTGTTTCATACAAGTCATCGTCCAAGTATTGTTCAATTATTTTGGAACCTGTTGTTTTATCATAGACATCAGTTCTTCTACCACAAACTTCATCTATATTTTCATCCAAACCAACTTTTTTGTAGGCTCCGTTTTCTTTATTCATCCAATAATCCTCATTGTCAAAATAAATTTTACCAATCTTATCTCCTTCAACATAAACACGATTTTGTTTTTCGGCTTCAATAAATTTGGTAATATACTTCAGAGACCAACTTTTAATATCTGAATTGATTGCTTGTGCCCTTCTTACTGCGTGTGCTATATCTATAATGTTGTAACCCCACATTTGTGTTTGTGTATAGGGTTCCATTTCATTTGCCAATTTCAATATTCCTTCTTTTTGTTTTAAAGTATAATCGGGGTTTAATGTTTTCGTTATTTTTTTAATGTTTAGATTTAATATTTCTGCTCTTTTTAGAATAAAAGGAAAGTCAAAGAATGCTGAGTTGTAACCACCAATAAGTGAAGGTTTTAATTCGTCGATTGTTTTGAAAAATTCGACAATCATCTTTCTTTCTTCATCAGGATTTTGTGCAGATAATAATTTCAAAAAACCACGATTGTCTTTCATTCCAATAAGGAATATACTACTTGATTTCGGATCAAGTCCCGTTGTTTCAATATCGAATACGAATCTATGGATTTCATCGTATTCTTCAAACCCTTTAAAAAGTCTTTTGTTTTTTTGAATTAAGTATTGTTCCACTGGAGATAAAACAGTAATACAATCTGAATTGTCCCTCCCCCAAGGATCAAGCCCACCACCTTTGAAAAAGTTTATAAGGTTAGAATATGTTTTTGTGGTTTTAACAATAAATGTTAAACCCGTTTTAAGTCTTTCATCACCGTGATCTTGAAGTTTTTCAATGATGATACCATTTTCAGACATTGCACGTTTTTGTGCATCTTTATTATTTTTATAAAAATTTTTACCTCTTAAATCACCAACCCAAGCAAACGGAATAAAAGTATCCATTCGTAAAAGTTTACCTTTTACAGGGTCCTGTATTACTTTAAAAATTTTGGATGTTTTGTAATCGTATTCGATAGATACGATATATTTTTCTTCGTCTTCACCTAATAAAAAGCGTTCGATTTCTTCTTGTGCTACCATAAATATATTTTAAGTTTGGTCTATTAGCTGTTACACATGGGTAACATTTACCTTCGTCTTAAATATAAGATTAATTCTTACTCTTGTCAAACAATATTGATATAAAGATTTTCTCTAATTGGTGATATTAGTTCTCCGTTAGGTAACAGTATACAAAATTCACCAACGTATCTTCCTTTTATTTTAGTATCATTTGCATTCCATTTGTAGTAAATATAGTATTCTTTTGGTGCGTTTGGTTGGATATTAAACTTTTGTACAACATAGGCTGGATTCATGAAGATTTTCTGAATACCATTGTCAATATTCTTCATTGAAAATCTTATGTTTGAATTATATAAGACAGAATAGAAATTATTTGCAGCGTCTGTTCTACCATCTTTTACTACATCCATTTTTAAAATTGGCAAAGAAGCTCCTTGTTGAATAAAAAATTCCATTTATTTTTTGTTATTTGTTTTTCAATAAATTTAAAAGTTCTTTTCTTTCTTCTTTTGAAACAGGTTTACTTTTTGAGTAATCTATCATTTCTTTTATCTGTTCTTGGGAATATGTATTTAAAAGATTTTCTTTTATTGTTTCACATTCTTTAAATGTCATAATTAATGCATCGTTAGAGTTATCCACCCAAGTATCCAATTCTAATGATTGTAAAAATTTATTGTCTGTTGTTCTTTTAATTATTTTTACCATATTTCTTATTTTTAATCGCTGTATACCTCAAAAGTTAATGTTCCACTTGAACAGAATCTATTTTTAAGATTTGTTGGTATTGTCAAATAAATGTCAGTACCGTCTTCAGAATATGTCCCCAAGAAACTTGTTTGAATATTACTATTTAAAACATTTACCAATTCTGGTAAATCATTGACTGTGATATTATCACCAACAAAAACATCAACATAATTTCCGTTACAATTCAATTGTATACTTGGATAACTAAATGAATAAGGAACTGTGACAGAACCATTAATTGTTAAAGGGGTTGTATCCAAATCTTGTTTAATATTTATTTCAATGGGAGTGTAAAATAAAGTATCATCAACAGAAAGTTGGGTGTCTGAGTTCCAAGCCTGAAAAATAATAATATCATCTAAAGAGTTAAATGAAGTTGGTTGGGAATAATATTTTACATAATCCAAATCTAACGCCAACCCAATTAATGTTTGTTGAGTTGCAACTGAAACCTTTCTCCTTGGAAAACCGTTATATTTCGGTCCAATATTTTGAGGATATGCTATATAAAATCCTGGTATAAAAAACATACTCCATTCGAGATCATAACCTAAACTATTTTCTATAACGTCGACTACTAAATTCCCTGAAGATATTAATTCAGAATTACTAGACCAATCGTTTGGACAACACCCCGTTGCAATAAAAACACAACCAGCTTGATTTATTGTTCCACTTTGGACATCAGCAACATTTGAAAAATCGTCACCGTTATTGTATGTATTTATTGTGTAAGTTTCACCAACAATTAACGAAAGGTTAAATGTGTTTAAATTAAAACCTGATATTGGAGCAGTTTGAGTTAAAAGTGCCTTGTAAGTTGCTACACCACTTGTTGTACTACCAGTCACACTCAAATTACCATTTATGGTAATATCACCTGTTATTGTTTGTCCCGATACGTTATCTACTATATATTTTGTTGCCATTTTTTTTAATTTTATTTAGGAACATTTATAGTTCTATTGTTTATATATTCATTATAGTTATCTCTAAGAAGTTGTTGTTTTTGTTGAAACCCCGCATTGTTATTTCTTTCTTCTAAAGCCAAATCAAAAGGTGAAGGACTACATTCTTCACAAGTATTGAATTCTTCAGGTATACCTGAAAAAGTAGAACTTCCAGGATTATTAAAATTTTGTTCTGTAAATTCGTAACATTTTGGTTCAACATCTTCATCAATTAACATTTGATAAACTTTATTAATTGTAGGTAAAGTTAAAAAATTAGTAGAATTTATTTTGTAAATGTTTTCTGGAAATTCACATTCTGTAAAAGAAAATGAAGGGTTGAAAACACCAAAACATTCTATGCAATCGGGAAATACTTGACTTCCTTCGAAAGCGGTTGGTTGTAAGTCTGTTTGTTCAATAATAGAAAAACACCCCAAGTCAAAACCATTTCCGGCAACTAAAATAACCCCTCCAATGTTAAAAGTTTCTTTTTGTTCCGCAACAACATAAGTTTCACTAGGATTTATACAATTTTGTACTATAAAATTTGCCATAATTAATTATCTATATTTGTTATATTTAATACATCTGAATTATCATAATATGATAATCTTGGTGTTCCGTCTTGTCTATCGAAAATGTTTTTGTTCATGTTACTATCATATACATAAGTAGACATAGTAAAGTCATAACCATATACTTGTGTCGATGTAATTATATTTTTAGTAAATCCACTACCAACGGTATTTCCTCCGAAATTGTTTGTACCATCATTACCAAAATTATTTCCAATTTGATTGTTTGTAAAATCATCACCAATTTGGTTATCGCCATTTGCATTTCCAAAAAAATCACCTACCACATTTTTTTGAAAACTATTTCCAATAGTTGAAAATGCAAAATAATTTCCGATTTTGTTACTTGAAAAATTATTACCTAAATCGTTTGTAACATAAACGTTGCCGATTTGGTTGTCTGAAAATCCAGTCAGGATAGTATTAAAAATAAATGAATTACCTATTACGTTGTTAGAAAAATTTTCATCACATGCGTTGAAGTAAAAATTATCCCCGATTGTATTGTTTTGAAAACCGTTATTGATTACATTTCCTCCGTCAGTATTTGTTCCATCGTTACCAAAATAATTTCCTATCTTGTTAAATTTGAAATCATTAATAATTGTGTTTTGAATGTTACCTCCATTTTGTCCAAAATAGTCACCAATTGTATTACTTTCAAATCCATCACCAATTGTGTTTCCTATAAAATAATTTTTAATTGTGTTGTTTTCAAAATAATCACCAACTAAATTATTTGTATAATAATTACCTATGTTATTATTGTACATAAACGCCCCAACTTCGTTGAACTCAAAACGATCTAAAATTACATTACCATAAGGTGTACCACCACCAAAACCAAAATCGTTTCCAATTATGTTGTTGTAAAAATTGTTACCAATTTTGTTATATGCAAATCTTTCACCGTTATTTGGTTGTGTATATATTGAATTCCATGTTGTCCCACTTGGTGATATACCTCCATTCCAAGATACTTCTGTAACAGTGTTATAGATACCATTTTGATTACTTCTAGTGATTTCAACAACCCCAGGGACTATCACATCCACTTCAGAACCATTATTTGTTTTAGTAAAATAAATTGTTGGACCGATATTATTTCCTGATGAATCTATTTCAGTTCTTTCCCACTGAAACCCACCACCATTACCGTTTTGTGTCCATTGGGTAATTTTAATTTTAAAATATTGTGAAGTTGGTACAACTTGCATAACAAGTTCTTTGCCTAATACTTTACGTCCTATTTGTCCTCCACCTACAACTTGATTGAAAACGTCAAAAGTTCTTGATGTTACAGTACTCAAATCAAACCAACTTGAAAGAGTGAAATTGGACGGTTTATTACTTTCGAAGTACTCACCAATATTGTTAGAAAAAAAGGAGTTACTCACTCGATTACTACGAAAATAATATTTTGTTGAATTTTGATAAAAACTGTCGTTTACTACGTTTTGATTAAATCCGTTTCCAATTTCGTTAAGATTGAAATATGCACCTACTGTGTTATTATTAAATCCATTTAATATTGTATTACCAACAAATTCTCCATTAATTGTGTTATTTTGATAGTTTGTACCTATTTGATTATTTTGGAATGTTTGTCGTATAGTATTATTATTGAAGTTATTTCTGATATAATTCCTATAAAATTCGAAGTCAGTCAAGTTACCAAAGTCTCCGATAGTATTATTATTAAATTCGTCTAATATTTCATTTTTATAAAACCAAGAGTAAATGGTATTGTTATTGAAATTATTACCAATAATGTTACTATCAAAAGAATCATTATTTTCCGCTAATAATTGATTATTATAAAAATAGTTACCAATCTGATTGTTTATTAGATTGACATTTAATAAATTTCTATAAAAATAATGACCGATGAAATTATCATCAATATCATTTGTTGATACGTTTTCATAACAATAGTCCCCCCAAACGTTGTTTTGGTTATCAGTACCAAAAGTATTATTATAACAATAATCACCAAATTTATTACTTTCGTATTGACCTTCTAAAAATACATTGTTAGATAATAAGAAAGTTCCTGAACCTGCATTTTGATAGTTGTTTGCATAATTTCCTATGTAATTATTTTTTGCATAACTGTTTGAAAGTGCATCACCAAAAGTTGTGTATTCAGCAAAATCATCACTATATACATTTGTTTGTTTGAAACTGAAGTATCCCGTTCCGTTTGTTTCTTCTATTGCCTTATAGAAAGATGAACAACATCCAAACGATGATATAGTATCACCCGAAACATTCATAGTAGTATTATCGGTAATTCCTGTAATTTCGTAGAACAAAGAATTTCCATCCATATAAATTATATCACCAACAGTTAAACCCGTAAAGTATGTATTTGTACCAAGTACAGTACCATCGGATTGTAGTTCTATTGAACCATTTAATTGTTGTCCAGGTCTAATAGTATATAATTTATATCTTTTAAATAAAACATTTCTGTGGTCATAATCAGTTCTGTTATTAAACTCATCAATTCTTTCAGTGATTCTACCAAAAGCAACTCCACCAGTAACCTCAGTTGTATTCCAAGTCCAGTCATATAATATTCTATCTTTAGGGTAAGATGGTTGATAAGCAATCTCACTGATTGTGTTTGCACTTGTTGCTAAAACTAAAATAGGTTCAACAGGACCTTGTTTGTAATTACCTGTTGTTATAGGGCTACCATTATAATCAAAATCAGGTTGATCGTAACAAGTTTGGTAATCTGTTATTAAATAATATTTTCCTTCACAAAGAGTCCCACCCGTTATATTATCAACTAATTCAGAATAGGTTACAGATTCAGAATTACAAGGTAAATTTTGATATGTTGTTGCGGAAATAGTTGATGCAGTTAAACCTGAAGGAAAGAATGTTTCACCACTTACTGTACCTCCTGTAAATGTTGTACCACCGCCTTCAAAATTTATTGTATTACCACTCGGATCTAATCCTTCTAAATTATTAGTGAACGGATCGAATCCTAAAAAATAGGTGTTAGTTTGAGCGGACAACCCCGAAAAAGATAGTCCATTTATAAATTGAGTTTCAAAACCGTTATTTCTTAAAATTAATTTTCCCATTTTTTCTTTTTACTATAAATATCTATTTTATACGTAATTGTTGATGGGAAAGAAAATTAATTTAAAATCAGTTAAAAAAGTAAATAAAAAAAGAAAAATATTTTATATGGATTCTAAAACATTTTCGATATCAAACATTTCATCCAAACTATAGTATGGACATTCGTGGCTTATACCTTCAAATGAATAATCAAATAAGTAAGCATCAATTAATTTAGTAGTACCTGATGGTTTTTTTGCCACAATATTGTTATGTAAAGAATAACCAAAGTTTTCAGGTGATGTTCCAATCCAAAAAACGGTAGAAGGTAGATTTAAAGCCGCAGCAGCATGTTGTAAACAAGAATCAATAAGTATTCTTTTATCACTCGCTATTAGTAATCCGAAAAGTTCCATAGAAGAAATTTGATGTTCGACTATTTCACAGTCAGGCAACTTCATTGATCTTGGTTTACAAACTTGCACAATATGGTGTGAATCTTTGTATTTTTCAACTATTTGTAAAGCAATACTATATGGTAAATCTCTTGTCCATGAATATGGTTGATTACTTTGTAAAAATCCACCATTAGTTTGTATAACAAGTATAGGTTTGTTTCTTTCCCAATTTAAAACATTTCTTTGTTGTATGAAATTAAAATTCAAAATTGGTAATTGAAAATTATAATCAATTCCCATTATTTTACACCAATTTGAAATCAAATGTTTTTGTTTCAAAATATGTTGAGTTTCGTAATACGGTTCGTGTTTGAACACTAAGGTATCTTTATCTTTGATATAATCGTCATAAAAATACTGTGTAGAACCTAACTTATAAACTCTGTAAACAGAAGGTAAATTTAAAAATATTTCAGGGTATGACGCGACAACAACTATTTTTCTGTCGTTGTATTTTTCTTTAAGTGATTTTAATAATGCTGTTGCTGCTATATTTTTTCCTAAACCACCTTCTATATGCCAAACTAAATATTTTTCTTCCATAAGAAAAATGTAAGAAGTTAAATTATGAAATAAATAATTTACCGTTTTCTATTGATAAATCAATATCGTTTTTTTGTTCTGTAGATAATGCTTCAGAAAACCAATCTTTACTCATCATAACTTCTAAATGTTCAAAATTACGTTTTACTGTGTTTTTATTTTCCTCATTTTTTTCTGTTGTCAACAAATTGTTTATTAAGTTAACAGAATCAAATGCTGCTAAAATACTACTTTGGATTTGTTCTTGTGTTAATTCTTCTTTCATTTTTTTATTTTTTTATGTTTTATTTTATTATATATAGTTAAATATTCTAAAATACCAATCATAATGTTGTTTCAATCTATCACAATTTTCTTGTCCTAAAATTTCGACATAATCATTTTTAATTGGTTCTACTTTAGGTTTAATTTTGTGATCTCCAAAAATACCGTGAATAACATCATTTTCATGTGTCAATTGTTGAACATTGTTGAAATCGTGATTGAAGTGTGGGAGTTTTAAATAATTATAAATTTTTTTGACTTCAGTTTCGGGGTCAGTTGTCAAATCTTCAAAACGTATAAATAAAATATCATTGTTTTGTCCTCTTTGAAAAGTTTCTGATAACCATTCTAATGAAGGCCCGATTGGAGGTGCAACCGAAAAATGATCGATTCTAGACGTAGTTGTCATGTTTTTTAACTCAATAGTGTTAATAATATTAGCATCTTTGTCAGGATTTTTTCTGAAGTTTTTTTCCATAGATGCAAATATTCCTCTTAAATCACGAACCATACAAATCATTTTTGGTTTTTCTCCCATAAAAAATTCTACAAAATCTTGATACCCGAGCCATCCTCTACTTTTTTCTATTACATAAGGTCTGTCAGTTACTCCATTATAAAAACCATATAAACCTTTTAAACAAAAGTTTTTGAATCCTAATTTCATGGTTTCGGGATCTTGAGCCTTGAAAGCGTCGTTATTTGTGTAAATTGTTCTGGCGGTTGATAATAATTCTATTATTCCTGATGTAGGAGTTGAATATATATCAGGATTTTGCATTAATATATTTTGTATTAATGTTGAACCCGCTCTTGGGAGTGAAGTATTAAAAAAAATCTTTTGTACCATTGAATTAAGTTTATAAAAGAAAATAAGTGTAAAGAAAATTAAGCCAATAGTAATTTATACAAATTACCATTTACCCTAATTTGCCAAGTTTTACTTGATGTACACGCTTCGGTTGTAATTGTCCCTAATGGTGTCCCTACACTACCAACAACAAATTCATTATTTGCACTTGCGGTTGCGCCAGCACCTAAAATTACAGAGTTAGAAAAATTACCGGTTTGTGTTAGACAACCTATGGCAACATTTGTTGAACCTGTGACATTACTACAAGAACTACTCAAACCAATTGCAATGTTATTACATCCTGTTGTGTTGTTAAGTAGAGAACCTTGACTTAACGATATATTGTAACATCCTGTAGTATTTTGTGTAAGTGACTGATAACCTATGGATAAATTACTATTACCATAGGTATTATATTGAAGAGAAGATACACCTATAGAAATATTGTGTGAACCTTGGAGATTATTTTGTAGTGAAAGAGTACCCAAAGATAAATTGTAAGAACCGCTAGCGTTACATTGAAGTGAATTTGTACCCAAAGCAATGTTATTGACACCTAATGTATTTGATTGTAGTGATTGTTTTCCTAAAGCAATATTGCTACCACCAACACTATATCCATTAACACCATAGAGTGATTTTTCACCAATTGCAATATTATTATCTGCACTTGAATTATACTTCAAAGAATTTTTACCCAAGGATATATTATTACAACCTGTTAAATTTTGAAGTAACGAATTGTAACCGAAGGCAAGGTTATGATTACCAATTGTGTTTGTACTCAAAGCTGCCGGTCCTATTGATACGTTGTTACTTCCTGTTGTGTTTGAAAATAGAGATGCGATTCCAATAGCAACATTATTATTACCCGTAACATTTGAGTTCAATGTTAATCTACCTATTGCTGTATTATAGATTCCTCCAGTGTTAGAATAAAGTGATTTATAACCTAATGCAACATTGTCACAACCTGAAACATTTTTGAACAAAGAACTTCTACCGATTGCTACATTTTGATTTCCAGTAGTGTTATCACGAAGAGAATTTAATCCTAAAGATACGTTGTTATTACCTGTCGTGTTTGAACGAAGTGAACTTTGACCCAACGAAACGTTATCACATCCAATAGTGTTGCAGTATAAAGAACGATACCCAATACCAATATTATGACATCCCGTAGTGTTTAATCCGAGTGAATATGAACCTATTGAGACGTTGTTCAATCCATATGTATTCGATCCTAAAGTGCTACATCCTATAGCAACATTATTACATCCTGTCGTGTTCCTTCCTAAAGAACACCTACCCAACGACACGTTGTTATTTCCTGTTGTATTACAACATAAAGAAGCATAACCTAAAGATACATTGTGACATCCCGTTGTATTAAATCGTAGTGAATTACAACCCAACGATATGTTGTAAATTCCTGTTGTGTTTGAACAAAGTGAACTTCCACCCAAAGATACGTTGTTAACTCCGGTTGTATTCAACAATAACGATCTATATCCTAATGATATGTTGTTACCGCCCGTTGTGTTAGATTGGAGTGAACTTGTACCCAACGATACGTTGTTAGATCCGGTTGTGTTGAACCGTAGAGGATTATATCCTAATGCCACATTGTTAGAACCGGTAGTGTTGGAAAAGAGAGGTAATCTACCAATACCAACATTAAAATTCCCAATTGAGTTATTAAATAAACTAGATGTACCCAATGCAATGTTATAACATCCAATTGTATTACAACGCATGGATGTGTTCCCTACCGCAAAATTACCGGACCCAGTTGTGTTTGCTAATAATGAACATACACCTAACGACACGTTATTATATGAAGTTGTATTATTCAAAAGAGCATTACAACCTATAGCAATATGATTACCACCAGTAGTGTTACATCGAAGGGCGTTTGTCCCTATCGCAATATTAGGTGTACCCGTAGTATTACGATACAAAGCCTGTGATCCGATTCCTATATTAAAACTTGCAGTTGTATTACACCTTAAAGCGTAAAATCCAACAGCAACATTACTTCCTCCCGTTGTGTTAGATTGTAAAGTATTCGCCCCGATGACAACATTACCCGGACCGGTTGTGTTTGATCGAAGTGATGATTTTCCTAAAGATACATTATTACTACCCGTTGTATTACCTAACATGGCAGCATCACCTATAGCAATATTGTAACATCCTGTAGAATTTGTACATAAAGAAGTTCTTCCCATTGCAAGGTTACTAAATCCTGTTGTGTTACTACGTAAAGCACCCTGTCCAACTCCAAAATTTTGGGTTCCCGTTGTGTTATTTCTTAATGTTTGATCACCAAATGCGATATTATAACCACCAGTAGTATTACCAAACAATGCTTGATACCCAACCGCTAAATTCTTACTTCCCGTTGTATTTCTAGATAAAGTATTCCAACCAATACCAACATTACCATTTGATAAATTACAACATAATGATGCATAACCAATACCTATGTTGTTATTTCCTGTTGTGTTATATTGTAAAGAAAATCTACCCAACGCAACGTTTTGAAATCCCGTGGTGTTACATCGAAGTGAACTTGTACCCAACGATACGTTATTACCTCCTGTTGTGTTAGATTGGAGTGAACTTTGACCTAATGATATGTTATTACCTCCTGTTGTATTTGAATAAAGTGAATTTGCACCCAACGATACATTGTTACTTCCTGATGTGTTACAAAATAGTGTTTGATACCCTAATGATACATTATTACTACCAGTAGTGTTGAATCGTATAGAGTTTCCACCCAACGACACGTTGTTATTACCGGTTGTATTTTTATACAATGAAAATATTCCCAATGACACGTTTTGACATCCTGTTGTGTTATTATACAATGATAATGTACCCAAACCAACGTTGTTTTGTCCTGTTGTGTTTTTAGATAAAGAACCAGTTCCAAGTGCCAAATTATTTATTCCTGTTGTGTTTGAACATAAAGCGAATCTACCAACAGCAACATTATAATTTCCTTGTGTATTATTTAATAAACTTCTTTCACCAATTCCAATATTACCCGTTCCTCCTGTGTTGTTTTGGAGTGCTAAAAATCCTAAAGACACATTACGACTACCTGTTGTATTGTTCACAAGTGATTGAGTACCAAGTGATATGTTATTATTACCGGAAGTGTTAGATTGAAGAGATTGGTTACCCAATGAAATGTTGTTATAACCTGATGTATTGGATAATAAAGAACATTGTCCCAATGATACGTTGTTGTTTCCTGTTGTGTTTGAACATAAATTATTTTTTCCTATCGCCACATTTGTATTTCCATCGGTGTTCGAATATAACGCCCTATATCCTATAGCGACGTTATCGTATCCACAACCATTATTTCTTAAAGTGTTTCTACCAAGAGCAACATTTCTACCACCCGTTGTGTTTTGAACCATAGATTCATCACCTATCGCAACGTTGAAATTACCACTATTATTATTATACAATGAAATACCTCCAATTGCGATATTTTTACAACCAGTTGAGTTGCTTTGAAGTGAAGAAATTCCAATAGAAATATTTGAATTGATGTTTCCAGCACCAATACCTAATTTTAAACTATTAACAGTATTTGCGGTAACTCCTTGAGTGAAAATAGTGTTACCTGTAACTGTGCCACCACTCAAAGGTAAAAACTCACCCCCTAATAAATTTTGAATATTTGTTCCGTTTAAATAAAAAGTTTCACCACTAATAGTCGACCCACTTAATCCTTCATGAAAATTTGAAAAACTTAAAATATTAATTGGAGAACAACCAGATATTGAATCAGTAAAAAGGGTTCCATTGGTTGCACATAAATCAATTGTATTTGCAGTAATTGAAGTTGCCGATAATGAGTTTGTTGATAAGTTATTTACATTACCACCTGTAAAAGACAGTGATGATAAATCTGTTTCAAACGGTACGAATCCAAAATTACCTGTAAATGATAATTTTTTTGTATTTGAATCGAGTGTTGCGTTAGTTAAGAAAGTGTTATATTCAGGTAATGTGATTGAATAAGTTAATCCTGAATTATTTATTGTTCCTCCACTTACTATTATTGCACCATTCAACACAACTAGTTCGGCACCATTTTCAATATTTAATTCACCTTGAACTACTAAATCACCAAAAATTAAATTTTGATAATCTTCATATATTGTTATAGATGTCCCTGATGGAATGAAGTTTCTTGTAAAAGATTCGATTACAGTTTCAATAGTACCACCCGTAGGGTTAGTCAAAATCAATGTATTATTTTCATAAGTTCCACCTGTATAACCGATACTCTGTAAGAAGTATAAGTTATTATCCATTTGTGCAAAACTCAACTTTGATCCTTGTGCATCAGGTCCTATCGATCTAGTTATTAACGCCATTTTTTAATTTTATTATATAAATATAAAGTTTATTGATTAAATTGTGGATCATAATATTGTGGTTCAATATAAAGATAATCAGTATATAGATAAATTAATGGAAGACAATCCAAACACCAGTAGTCAATCAAATCATATTTATCCTTAATTATTCTGTAGTTATGTTGAATTTGTGTAAAATCTAATGGTTCTGTATACATTCTAAATTGTGAAATTCCACCCATAAAGGTTCCACCAAAATTTTGTTCAAGTAAAATATCAGTTGTTAATCCACTTAAAGTCGTTGCTGAAAGTATATTGTTAGGAAACAATTCAGGATCTTGTATATAAGGTCCATAAGGTGTCGTACAAGAAGAAAAAATTAAGTTTTCATGTAACCCTTGTGTTCCACCACCGAAAGATATATTATATGGTACGCCGATTTGTTTTTCTTTTTCGGTATTTAATTCTCTTGGAATTATTTCTTCAAAGTTTCGAATTATCATAAAAAGATAACCGTTAACAAATATTTTTAAATCACCAAGTCTATATCTTACCTCATCATACCATTTTCTGTTAAAATTAATAATATGTATTTTTTGTTCTTTTGTTCCACCTGTATGTGTTTGAGGAGGACTTATTAATTTATATGACATACCATCCAAAGAAGATTGATATGTTTCTTTTCTTATATCATTAATTCCACCTTTATTTAATAAGTCGCAATCTTCCAAGTATTCATACCTTTCAAATACCGCACTGACATAAACCCATCTTTCTTCAGTGTTATCATCACAATTGTAATTACAAGTACCATAGATTGGTGATGATACATATTCATCAAATGTGTATCCTGTACTATATGTTAATCCTGTAGTTGAGCAAGAACCTGTTGTGATACAAGATCCCGTTGTCACAATTGATTTTACAACCAATACGGGATTCACTGCACAACCACTTAATCTAATTGATAGTGCATTAGATAGTACATCTATTTTAGGATCGTAAGGTTTTGATGTAATGTCTATTGTTTCACTTAAACATCCACAATCACAATTTTTTGAATGAGTTTTAGATGTTGTTGATTGAGGATACACACCAAAACAGTTTGAATTTGTCACCGCTGAATTTGCACATGCACAAGTTTCAATACAAGTAAGTCCACTTGTTATTCTACTATAACCTGAAAAACTTTCTGATGTTCCCGTTGCATAATGATAAAATTTATTTTCAGCTCTTGCGCCAAAATAAAAAAATGTTCCAGCATTTTCAGGATAAACATCATTCAAATATTCTTCGGTATCAGTATCAATTTCATAGTCGTCAAATTGTCTTGGTTTGATGACGGCTTCCATTGTCCAACCTTTGTTGACTCTTTCGGGAAAAACTTCATAATCATAACCTTTCAATTTGTAAAATCCTTGATAAAACCCACCATAAAGTTCTTGATAATATCCTACGGTACTTGCAGACTTTGACTCAATATTATATATAGTATTTTTAGGTCTACCTGAAAAAACAACGTTTGGTTGTCTTGTGTATCCGGTTACGGGAACCATTTTGAATCTTCTATCACGGTAATGTGGATTGAATTTATAATCATCACGAATACCCATAGAATAGTATAATGTTTGTCCCGTTAAACCAGTGTATAAACCATTATCGGTTCCAACAAGTCCAACGTCACATAATCCTGTAAATGCTGAATAACAATTCAAATCTACATTATTTGGATTGTAAAAATTACTTGATACTAATGTGTTTGATTGATTATATTCACCAAATTGTATTACATTTTGTGGATTATTATTTGAAGAAGATAAATCAATTTTAATTGGTAATATTGTTCCGTTATTTGACGCTATCAAATCATTTGAAAACACCACTTCTTCATCATAATCCCTTTCATCTGAAGCAAGTGTCAAATCAAAATAGTTTGAACTATTAAGTAACACCTTATATTTTTTGTAATAATACGAATTCAGATTTTGTGTTGGCATTCTTTTTTAATGATAAATAGTTTAGTTGAAGTATTTATAGGTAAAAGCCTATATGAAATCATATAAATATTCTACAAAGGATAGAGCATTAAGAGTAGCAAGGACTTTGGGTTGTGATGGATATCATTCACATGAAGTCGATGGTAGAAAAAAATTTATGCCTTGTAAAAGTCATAAAATATTTTTATCCAAAACAAAAAAAGAAAATAATAAAAAAGAAGAAGATGGTGAAGTTACAGAGCTTGTAGATTATGATGGTACATGGTTAACTTCAAGTATTGGACTTCAAGATCCAGCATCTACGGTTCAAGGTTTTACAAGCACAGAAAAAACTGTTGCAATGTCAAGAAACCCAAGAGATCCACTACTTCGTGGATGGTACGGATATTACGGTGAAGGTCACGTAAAAGAGGAAGATATGTCAAAAGCATTCGGATATAAAAAGACAAAAGATTTAGACGCTAAAGAAACAATTAAATTTTATAAAAAAAAATTAGGTGACGAACAAAAGGCAAAAGATAGAGCAAAAGAATTAGGAAAAGATTTAAAATTTGAAAAAAATGCTTCGAAAAAAATTAAAAATAAAAAAGATTTTGTAACTAGAGGTATAATAAAAGAAAAAGATGTTAATGACATTTCCGAAGACAAGTTATTACATAAAAAAGAATATAGTAATATTTTAAAAAAGAATGTAAGGGCATTAAAAAATATGGCAGATAAACAAGGAATTAGTATTGATGACTTAATAAGTCTTTTAAAAGATGAATAAAAATCTTTACGATAGAAAAGCAAAATTACCTGATTCTTTAATAAAACATTTAAAGGATTGTTTTAATTCTGTTGAAGCCGATTCAAACACTGAAGGTTACAATAGAAACCAAGATTTGGTGGACAATGGTTACGTTACTTATCAACAAATTAAAAGAATTAAAAATTGGTTTGATGAATATAGTGGTAACGAAGAAGACGCTCCATTTGTTTTGAATGGAAAATACAGAATGAAAAATTGGTGTGATGAAGTTTTAAGAGTTTGGAGGGATAATGATTCAAATAGTAAAGACACTAAACAAGATGCTGGAATGCAAAATACACACCTTTCTTCACATGAAAAAAACAGTTTTAATTTAAATGATAAACATGGGACAACTGTGGATGATTTAAAAGAAGAAGTAATTAAAATAAATAAACTGATAAAAAAAATAATATAAAATGGCAGTACAATCAGATAAGTTAGATTTTTCACAACCTGAAAATGAAATGTCAAGAATCGCCGAAGAACAAAGAAAAAAATTGTTCCCAAGAAATGATTTCAAACCAACCGATCCTTATTCATCTGTACATCCCGACGCATTGGCAAACGGTGATAAAATTGGTAGAGGAACAGGTGGTGATTTAGATATTTACAACCAAAATGCAGGAACAAGTGTTGATAAGCAAGAAAGAATTGAAGACATCAAAGTTAACAAGTACACAAGTAATAATCCATATTATACAGTAACGTGAAACTTTTAGGTAACTTAAAACATATAATTAACGAAATTGCATCAATAAATGATTTACAAGATAGTATCAAAAAGAAAAAACTTGTAATAATTTATTATGATGGAAAAGATAATGGGGGTAAAGGTTTAAGAACCATTGAACCGGTATGCTTGGGTTACAGTAAAAAAGGTAATTTAGTTTTAAGAGCATGGGAACGTGAGGGTGCATCCTATAGCGAAAAAAATGAAAACAACATATTACCAGGATGGAGGTTATTCAGATTAGATAAAATATTTACATTATCACCAACAATGGATAATTTTTATGAAATGAGACCGAACTACAACCCTAATGGTGACAAATCAATGACAAGGGTTTTAGTGAACGCAAAATTTAATAATGAAGAAAATATAACATAACATAACATGGGATCAGCAGAAGAGTTAATGCAAAGACTTGCAGTTTCAAAAAAAATAATGGAACGACAAGAACAAATTAAACCAGGTTCTATTGATAATAGAAGAATCAATACTCCAATGGTAGACAATTTTGAGCCGGTGGCAGCAAATTATAATTTACCACAAGAATTTTTAAGTGAACAAAAACCACAAAGACAATTCGACCCAACAAAACCAATAGAAGAAACAAAGATTATCAATTCCAAATTACCAGACGAAATAAAAAGATTAATGATTGAACAACCAATTGTTCAACCGTCTAGTGTAGGAACAACTGTAATTTCAGATGATATCATCGAAGGTGCTCAAAGATTAATGAAAATGGGTAATAATAAAATTACAGATTACCCCGAAAACGTAAAAACACAACAACCAACAAAAATGCCAGTTTCAGAAAGTTATAGTTCAAATATAAATGTTTCAGAAATCAAAAGTATGATAAGGGATGTTGTAAGAGACACTGTTAGGGATGTTGTAAGAGAAGAACTAAAAGATGCAGGAATGATTGTTGAATCCACAGAAAATTTAAATGAAGTTATTCAATTTAAAGTGGGGCAACATTTATTCATAGGAAAAGTTACCAAAGTAAAAAAGTTACAAAAGTAAAAATAGAATCCACCAAATAGGTGGATTTTTTATTTTATTAAACTTATATTTTACTTAAAACAAATTTCAAATGAGTAAAATAAAAGTTTTAGTTCTTCCTTCAGACCGTACAGGTGTTGGAAAATTCCGTTCAGTAGATCCACATATCATGTTACAAAATAGTCATTCTGATGATTTTCATGTTGACATTGATTATGAACCAAAAATTAATGATATAAATTATTGGAAAAATTATGATATTGTACATTTTCACCGTTCAATTGGAAATGATTACAATCAATCAGTGTCAATTATTCAAAATTTAAACAATATGGGTATTGTCACAATAATGGATTTAGATGACTATTGGTTACCTACAAAGGAACACCCTATTCATCAGTTGGTTATTCAACATAAATTACATGAAAAAATTATTGCAAATTTAAAAGTTGCAAGATATGTGACAACAACAACTAGCGTTTTTGCAACCGAAATTTCTAAGTTGAATAAAAATGTGTTTGTATTACCAAACGCAATCAATCCAAAAGAACCACAATTTTCACAAGAAACGGAAAAATCAGATAAGTTAAGATTCGGTTGGCTTGGTGGTTCTTCACATTTGCATGACTTGAAACTTTTGGATGGTACGTTTAGCAAGTTATCCACATTAAAAGACAAGTTTAGTGTATATCTTTGTGGTTTTGACACAAGAGGTACTGTGACTGAAATCAATAAAGATACAGGAGAACAAAAACAGCGAGAAATTAAACCTGAAGAAACGGTATGGGCAAGATATGAAGAAATTTTTACAAACAACTATAAATTGGTAAGTCCTGAACATAAAAATTTACTTATGAAATTTGAACAAAGTGATTTGATTTCAAAGGATGAATATTTTTACAACCGTGTTTGGACAAAACCTGTAACAACATATGCATCAAACTACAGATGGTTTGACGTGTCACTTGCACCAATTAAAAATCATATATTTAATAGAGTTAAATCACAACTTAAAGTTATTGAAGCGGGGTTTTATAAAAAAGCAATAATTGCATCGAATATCGGTCCTTACACTATTGATTTAAAACACGCACTTAATCAAGGAAACTTTACAGATGGTAACGCACTTTTAGTAGACGAAGTTAAAAACCATTCAGATTGGGCGAAATACATGAAAAAATTAATTGAAAATCCAAATTGGGCGTTTGATTTAGGTGAAAGATTGTATGAAACCGTTAAAGACACTTATGATTTAAATAAAGTAACATCCGATAGAGCAGAACTTTATAAACAACTTGTAAAATGATTAATATACCAATTACCAAAATTTTGTTTATGGACATTGAAACAGTTGGTGGGTGTCCTGATTATGAATCTTGTATTAGATTTAATCCTGAATTAGCCAATCAATATAAGAAATATTTTGATTGGTTTTTGAAAAGGTTTCCAGAAGAATCAGAAAATAATGGGTGGAGTGAAGAAGAACATATGAATCATGTTTTTCAGTCAAGAGCAGCACTTGTTCCCGAATTTGCAAAAATTGTTTGTGTTTCTTTGGCGTTTGTTTTAGAAAATGGAGAAACCAAAAAACAAACTTTTTCAGGTGATAGTGAAAAAGAATTATTACTACAAGTAAGAAATCTATTGGATAGATGTCATAAATTGGATTTTTATCTTTGTGGACACAACCTTAAGAATTTTGATATTCCGATGTTAGCAAAAAGAATGATTATCAATGGAATTATGCCATCAAAAATTCTTCCATCATATGACACAAAACCATGGGAAGTAAAAGCTATTGACACAAAAGAAATTTGGCAATATGGTTCATACTCTTCTATTGGTTCATTAGATTTACTTTGTGCATGTTTGGATATACCAACACCAAAAGATGGTGAAGTGAATGGAGGAATGGTACATCAAGCATATTGGGGTAATAATAGATTACAAGAAATTGCAGATTACTGTGAAAAAGATGTTGAAGTTTTAATTGAAACAATAAAAAAATTAAAAAGTTTAGAATAATATGCAAGAAGATTTAAATGAAATAACACAAAACCTTAAACTACTTAAGGATTTACAAGAAAATATGAATGATTTTGATATGGATAACCCTGAATCAATATTAGAATCATTAGGAATAACTGAAGAAGAACTTTCAAATATGTTCTTACAATCTATGGATAATCATAAAATAGATTTAGGATTCATTAACAAATCAGATTCTGATAATCCAAAATATGAACATTTGTCTGATTCAGGTTTTGATTTGAGAGCGTCGGAAGAAGTTTGGATTCAAGCTAATGATAGAAAACTTATACCGACAGGACTTGTGTTAGATATTCCTGATGGACATGAAATTCAAATTCGTTCAAAAAGTGGATTAGCCCTTAATCAAGGACTTATGGTTTTAAATTCACCAGGAACTGTAGATAGTGGTTACTTGGGGGAAATCAAAGTAATTTTATTCAATACCACATCAGAAAGAATTAAAATTTCCAAAGGACAAAAAATTGCACAAGCAGTACTTTGTCCTGTAATTTCGGGAAAATGGATTAATTTTGTAGAACTTTCTGAAGTGGGAACAAAAGACAGAAACGATAACGGATTTGGAAGTACTGGGTTATGATTACAATAGGATTTTCAACAAGAAAAATAGATTCTGATTTTGTATCAATGTTGAAAAAAACATCAGGGGTATCTAATTTGGAAATAGTTCCTGTGGAAAATAATGGTGAATATTCTTTGACTGAAGTATACAACAAAATACTCGAAAATTCTAAAAATGACGTTGTTGTGTTATGTCACGATGATATATATTTCGATTCAAAGAATTGGGGACAAAAGATATTAAATCATTTCAAAAGAAATTCTAATTATGGTGTTTTAGGTTTAGCAGGTTCTACTTTGTTACCTAAAAGTGCAAAGTGGTGGGAAGACTTTTCCAAAATGAAAGGAATAGTAAACCATGAACATGAAGGAAAAAAATGGGAATCAAAGTATTCAAACAGTAAGGGAAATCAGTTAGATGATGTTGTTTTAGTTGATGGTTTGTTTATTGTAGTTAATAAAAAAAATATCCAACACAATTTTAATGAAGAAATAAAAGGGTTTCATTTCTACGATGTTGATTTTTCATTTAGAAATTTTATGTCTGATGTGAAAATTGGTGTAATGTACGATGTTAGAGTCACACACAAGTCGATTGGACAAACAAATGAACAATGGGAAAAAAATAGAGAATTGTTTGCAGAAAACTACAAAGAAGTTTTACCTATAAAAATTAAAAGAAATTTAAATTTAGAATCCCCCATCAAAGTTTTGTTATCGTGTTTGTTTTTCAAAACATATACTGGTTCAGAAATGTATGTTTATGAATTAGCAAGAGGACTTAAAAAATTAAATTGTGACGTGACGGTATTGTCGGATATCAACGGACCTTTATCTAAAATAGCACAACAACAAGGAATAAAAACATTACCATTTAATGAACCACCTGGTTATAAATTAGGTGATGGAAAATGGGGATTTAAAACACCACAAGGAAATCAAGTATCACAACCAAACTTAATGTACAAAACAGGTGATGTTGATTTTGATATAATTCACACACAACATTTACCAGTTACAAATAAAATTTGTGAATTATATCCTAATATCGATAAAATTAGTACAATACATTCAGAAGTAATTGAATTAGAAAATCCAGTTATAAATGAAAAAATAAAAAAATATATTTGTATCAGACCTGAAATTCAAAAACATATTGTTCAAAATTTTAATATTCCTACTGAATCCACTGAAGTCATATATAATCCAATTGACTCTGATAGGTTTAATACCAAAAATATAAAAGATAATGATTATGTATTATTTGTTGGTACAATTGATTATTTAAGAGAAAACGCAATAAAAGATTTGTTATTTTACACAAAATCAATAGGAAAAGAATTTTGGATTGTTGGGGAAAATAAATCGAATTATTTAAATGATTTATTAATTTATAATCATGTCAAACATTTTGAACCGACACAAAAAATTGAAAAGTATGTGAAAAATTGTTCTGAAACTGCAGGAATACTTTTAGGTAGAACAACAATTGAAGGGTGGATGTGTGGGAAATACGGTTGGATTTATAATGTAGATAACAATGGTACTATCTTGGAAAAGAAAAGATATTCAGTTCCTAATGATACTGATAAATTCAATTACATAGAAGTTGCAAAAAAAATTAAAACTGAATACATAAAAATATTAAATTAATGAAAAACATAATTACAGTTACGGGTATTCGTCCAGATTTTATAAGAATGTCTGAAATCTTTAAAAAATTAGACAAAGAGTTTAATCACGTATTAATTCACACAGGACAACATTTCGATAGACTTTTGTCTGACGTTTTTTTTGAAGAGTTACAAATCAGGGAACCCGATTATAATTTAAATATTGGGGGTGTAGGTAAAGAACACTTCCATCAAACATCGGAACTTTCCATTAAATTAATTGAATTAATTAGAAATGAAAATTTAAATCCAGATATTATAATATTTTTGGGAGATTCAAATTCTGTGGTTTCTTCAGTTTCTTTAAAAAAAGAAGGTTACAAAATCGGTCACATTGAAGCTGGAATGAGATCATACGACAAAAGGATGTTAGAAGAAATAAATAGAATCGTATGTGATCATTGCAGTGATTTTTTATTTGTTTATCATGATAATTACAAAAATAAAGCAATTAAAGAAAACATTGATAGTGACTCAATTTATGTTGTAGGTAATACCATTGTTGAAGTGGTGAATAAATTTAAACCGTTAAGAAAAAAACTTAATGACAAAATAATTTTAGACATACATAGACCAGAAAATTTCAAACATAAAGAAAGATTAGAAAATATAATAGAATACTCAAAACTCATGTCATTAGAACATAATTTACCTTTGTATATGTTAGGGTTTAAAAGAACAATAGACTACATTAAAGAATTTAAAATTGATTTAGGGGATATGCAAGTTATTGACTTACTTCCATTTAAAAAGTATATTGATTATGTATACGATTCTAAATTCATAATTTCAGATTCTGGTACAGCACAAGAGGAGCCTGCACTTTTAGACACTCCCGTTATAGTGCCTAGGGATTTTACTGAAAGACCAGAATCTATCGATAATTATTGTTCTTTTATGATTGACGTTAATAAAAACAACGATAAATCTTGGTATAATAGTAAAAAATGGTTGACTGAATATAGTAATAAAAAAAATACAGAATGGTTAGGTAATGGGAAAACTTCCGATATAATTGTAAAAATATTAAAAAATTTAGAATAATGAAAATTTCAATAGTAACATCATATTACAATAGAAAAAAACAATTAATAAATACTTTAAATACAATACAAAAGTCAAAACACGTAGACAATGTAGAGTTTATTATTACAGACGATTGCTCTTCATTAGAACATGATATTACAGATATCCCCGAAATTTTTCCATTCGTAAAAGTACTTAAAGTATTACCAACAGAAAGATGGTACACAAATCCTTGCGTTCCTTTTAATAAATCAATAAATGAAGCAACCGGAGATATTATAATTTTACAAAATCCAGAATGTTTGCATGTTGGGGACATATTAGATGATATTGTAAATAATATAAATGATGAAAACTATTTAACGTATGCGGTCTATTCATTAAACAAAACCAAAACAGAACAACTACAAAATTTAGACTTCAGTTATGATGATATTTTTGATAAAATTATAAATGTATCACTACCATTTAATAATATTAATTATGTTAGAGAGGGTGAGTCTTGTTGGTATAACCATTCAATTTATAGACCCGCTCATTATCATTTTTTGTCCGCAATTACAAAAAAAAATATGGATAAATTAGGGGGGTTCGATGAAAGATTTTCTAATGGAATTGGGTTTGATGATGATGAGTTACTACATAGAATTAAACTATTAGGTTTAGAATTAAAAATACAAGACACTCCATTTGCAATTCATCAATGGCATTATAGTGAAAATAATTTTTTTGCTAAATCACATAATATAATGGAATCAATCAGAAAAAATCAAAACCTTTTTGAAAATATTACAAAAAATTTAATTAATCCTCATGTTAACTAAAATTCCTAAAATTATGCATTTTTATTGGGACAAATCTAAATTGTCTTATCTTCAATACATGACAATAGTAAGTTTCAATAAATTTAACCCTGATTGGCAAATTATTTTACATGAACCTAAGAAACCATTTTATGGGGATATTACTTGGAAAACCGGAGAGCAAGAATTAAAATATGATGGGTATAATTGGTACTACGATTTAAAGAATTTAAAATACATTAATTTCAATGAAGTGGATTTTGAAAAAATTGGTTTTACTAATGAAATACCTGAAATTTATAAATCAGATTTTTTGAGATGGTACTTGTTAAGTACTGACGGTGGTGGTTGGTCAGATATGGATATTTTATATCTAAAGCCCTTGGATTTTTTAAATGTCGGGGATTCAGATACTGTAATTTGTTTAAGAAAAGATATTCACATAATTGGGTTCTTTTTATCTATCCCAAATAACATTTATTTTAAAAAAATAGTAAATTTAATTGACGTAAATTTTGATAGGACAAAGTACCAATCTATTGGTTCTACTTTACTTAATCAACTTTACCCAAAAGGGTTTGATAAAAATTTACCTAATAAAATGAAAATTATTAATCCGACCTGTTTTTACCCATTTAGTGATACTGAAATAGAAAAAATATTTTCAGGTATAAATTTGGGAAATTTGTCGGACGACACCATTGGTATCCATTGGTATAATGGATCTAATATAAGTAAAAAATTTAATAATTTTTACAATTACAAAACAAAAAATATTAATAACACAATAACAGAATTAATAAATAAATTTATATGAAAATAGTTGGTTTTACACAATTAAGAAATGAACTTTCTAAAGGAAATTTAGAAAATTGGTTTAAACAAATGTCAGTTTGTGATTATATCTATGTATTCGATCAAAATTCTGACGATGGTAGTTTAGAATACTATAAACAATTTAAAAATTGTGTGGTTATTGAGTCTCCGACAAATAGATTTAATGAAGAATTAATTTGTAAAAAGGAATTGCTGGAAAAATTATTATCTGAACACCCTGACACTGATTGGATTCTTTGGTTAGATGGCGATTTATTATTGGATGGTAGATTATTAAAGAACAATGGGGAAGAATTAAAAAATATGTGTCAATTAGGGACAAATTATGGAATTGATGGATTTTTTTTCAATCACTACAATCTTTGGAGAAGTGATATACATTATAGAATAGATGATTCATATCATTCTTTAAATGGCGGTTGGTGCCCATTATGGAGAAATAATGGTAAACTTAATTTTCAACCATTGTCCGGTTTACATTTACCGCAATATCCTAATGGTATTCAAAAAGTAAGTAAAACCGATTTTTCGGTTGTACATCGAGGATTTGCCACTGACTATCAGATAATAACAAAATATAATGTTTACAAGTCTAACGGACAAAATGGATGGAAACTTGAAAGGTTATTAAATGAAATGACTTTGAAAGTAGAAGAATTAGATAAAAATTTATTACCCGATTGGTTTATAATTACAGATGATATAAATCCAAAAAATAAAAAACTTATTAGAGAAATTTATAATGAAAATAATGGATTAATAACTAATGAAAAAAAAGAAATAGAAGTAATTAGTCTTATTTTTAAATCAGAAGATTATTTAAATTTGATACATAATGAAATGAAAAGCAAAAAATCAAAAGTTTTTGGTTGGGATGTAAAATTTAGAATTGTTGCAAATGACGCTACTGAAGAAATCATAGAAAAATTAAAATCTTTAGATATCCCATACTCAATTTACAACGATCCAAATCCCAATGATTATTATTTAAATAGGGTTTATAGATGTTGGAATTTTGCAGGAAAAACAAGTCAATACGATAACATATGTTTTGTAAATTCGGACATGGTTTTTAGTGATGGGTGGCTTTCTAACTTGTTGAAACACCATGATGGTAAAAATATACCTTGCTCTAGATTAGTGGAAAGTGGTAAATTATTAAGTGGACAACACGCAATTAGTTATAATTGTGGTAAAACACCTAATGAAATTGATTATAAAAAGTGGCACGATGTTGTAGATAAACTCACAAACGAGTCAATTCAAAACGGAGGGTTATTTATGCCGTGTGTTTTTGAAACTAAAAAATTTATAGAGTCTGGTATGTATCCTGAAGGTAATATATACAGGGATGGTATTGGTACTTTAAATGGTTTTGTACAATCAGGAGATGATTGGTTTTTTAAAAAATTAGAAAAAGATTATGGAATGAAACATATAACTGTTTTTGATTCTTTAGTGTACCACATACAAGAAGGAGAAAAAGATTCATGAAAAAAAAAGTTTCCATAATTTTACCTTACTACAACAGAAAAGAATTAATTTTAAATACTTTAAAAAGTTTTGAATTTTTTTATTCAAACTATGATAATTTAGAAATAATTATAGTCGACGATTTTTCTTCTGAAAACGAAAGATTAGATAACGTTTTGAATTTCAATTTAAATATAAAATTAATAAGATTAAAAACAAAAAATGGTATTAATCCTTGTTATCCGTATAATGTTGGTGTTAGAAATTCAGTAGGGGATATTATAATATTAAGTTCCCCAGAAACTTTTCATACTACAAATATGTTTGAACTAACTAATAATTTTGAAAATTTAAACGATTCAACTTATATATTGATGTCTGTGTTTTGTTTAACTGATTTAACTTTGATTAAAGATTTATTGGTTAATTTCGAAGATAATATAGAAAATTTTAATCTGAATAAGGAATTTTTTGAAAAAAATTTGGGTGAATTGGGTTATTCGTTTAATAACAAACTTGGTTCATGGTATTTACATTCTATCCATAAACCATCTGGATTAAATTTTTTATCGGCAATATCAAGAAATACTTATTTTGAATTATCCGGGTTTGACGAAAGATTTAGATTTGGTACTGGGTATGATGATGACGAATTTAAAGAAAGGTTACTTGAAAATAATTTAGATTTTATCTATTATGATAATATATGTGCAATCCATGTTAACCATGAAATTGTTAATAATTTACCTCCTACCACAAATTATAATCTTTTTATTCAAACAAAAAAAAATAAATATTTAAAAAATAATTCATGGGGAATAAATTGAAAATTGGGCAAATTGTTTCTTTTGGTGTTGGTGGGGCTGACAAATGTGCCTTAAACTTGATAAAAGGATTATTAAATTTAGAAACTGATATAACAGTATTTTACAATAAGTATTCACACCCAAGAATTGATGAGTCTGAAACCAACCCTAGTCGTTTCGATGAATACAAAACCTTACCAATAAAAATGATAGAGTTTAATCATGTATCAGAATTAAATAATTACGACATAGATATTTTACAAACACATAGATCAGGGAATGATACTTGGTTTTTACCTGATTTCGAAACAACAGAATTTAAATTTAAAGTTGTTGAGACAAACTTTCATGGTTATAATCAAACTAAATCAGATTTTAGAATTTATCCTTCAATAACATTAACAAATCATCTGCAAAAAACAAATATACCGTATGTTGTAATCCCTAACCCAATTAATACAACCATAACAAATCAAAATTTACGTGATGAATTAAATTTAAAACATAAATTTATTTACGGAAGAATTGGTAGACCTGACAGTAATATATATAGTGATATAAATTTAAGAGCATATAAAAAAATTGAGTCTAACGATACGTGTTTTCTTTATATGGCACCAAATCAGAAAGCGATTGAGGATGCCAAAAAATTAGAAATAAATAATATTATTTTTTTAAAACCTTCATCAAACGAATTGGATGTTTCTAAATTTTACAATACCATTGATGTTTTATGTCATAGTAATTCTTTAGGTGAAACTTTTGGGAATACTATCGCAGAAGCAATGATTAATAAAAAACCCGTAATAACCCATGTCGGTATGGAATCTTGGCCACAAGCAGA